>Ga0209581_1000189_pt1 | contig 192041 bp, 174 predicted proteins | sample Coa_R2_FD_187160 | JGI IMG/M metagenome (GOLD analysis project Ga0209581, IMG submission 187160) | Surface soil microbial communities from Centralia Pennsylvania, which are recovering from an underground coalmine fire - Coalmine... | ecosystem: Environmental > Terrestrial > Soil > Unclassified...
TGGCATCTGAGGGGGTTGAAGAAAGCGAGATGATGCGCACCTGCCCGCACTGCGGGACGCTCAACCGAGATACGGCCACCTATTGCAACCAGTGTGGAGCGCTGCTGGTGCCATCGGCCAGCCCGGCGGGTGTGGCAAGCGCTGTTGGGCAGGCGGCAAACAATCCCGCCGCCCCTGCCGGTGGGGACACCGGCGGTACGCCCCCCGGCGTCACGCTGGTGACGGCGGCCAGCAGCGATCCCCGCGTCACGAATCCTAATATCCCAACTGTCGTCGGCACGCATACCACGCCGCATGTCAGTCCGCGCACCGGCATGCTCTCGCCGCAAACCATCCTGAACAATCGCTATCTGATTGTCGAGAAACTGGGCCAGGGCGGGATGGCAGCGGTCTATAAGGTCAAGGACGAAGCCAAAAAGGGAGAGCCGCTGCGCGCCATCAAGGAGATGAGCCAGGGAGCGCTCAAAGAGAGCGAGCGCGAGCAGGCCATCGCCAACTTCCACGCTGAGGCCGAACTGCTGCGCTCGCTCGATCATCGCAACCTGCCCAAGTTCTACGAAGAGTTTCAGGATGAAGACCGGCACTATCTGGTGATGGAATTTATCGATGGGGAGACGCTGGAGGACCGGCTGGAGCGCGCGGGCAAGGGGCTGCCGGAGGCCGATGTGCTGAACTGGGCCAGGCAGTTGTGCAGCGTTCTCACCTATCTGCACGAGCGCCGCCCGCCGATTATCTTCCGCGACCTCAAGCCTGGCAATATCATGGTCACAAAGGATGGTCAGGTCAAGCTGATCGACTTTGGGATTGCGCGCATCTTCCGGCAAGATAAAACGCACGACACTCAGGTGCTGGGCACACCAGGCTACGCGCCGCCGGAACAATATGGCAAGGGCCAGACCGACCCCCGCTCCGATGTCTACGCGCTGGGCGTGACGCTGCATCAACTGCTCACCAACTACGATCCATCTTCCACGCCCTTCTCGCTGCCGCCGCTGCACACACTCGCGCCGGATGTCTCGCCGCATGTGCAGGCCGCGATTGAGAAAGCGACGCGCCTCAAGCGCGACGAGCGCTTCGAGAGCATTTCCGATATGTATGCCGCGCTCTTTGCCCCTGGAGCGTTTGTCTTCCGGGGCGGTCAGCGCGCCACGAGCGTCCTTGAATTGATTGCCTTGAGCCGCCAGCTTCCCCAGGAAGCGGAAACCTATCTCTACGCCAGATATTACGAGCGGTGGCTGGGTGAAATTGGCGAGCGTAAGCTGGCAAAGGTTGCCAGAGCGGCGCGAGAGAACTACAAAGATCGCGCGCAGGGGCTGGATGCGTTTCTGCGTGAAGCCAGCCAGGCGATTGGCTTGACGAGCGCCAGCGCGGCGGCCAGCGCCAGCACGACAGCCGCCAGGCCATCGACGCTGATCGGCGCCAGCCTTCAGCTTCAGCCGGGCGCATTGGATATTGGCCCGCTGGCCCCCGGACAATCGGGCACTGCATCCTTCACTATCTCCGGCAAGAGCGGCGCCAGCGTCAGCGGCGAGATCAAGCCGCAGGTCTCCTGGCTGCACGTCGAGCCATCCCACTTCGACGGCCCCAGCACGCTCATCGAAGTGCGCGCCGATACTGTGACCCTCCCCGGCTCGCAGCGCCATCAGGGCGGCCTTCAGGTCATCAGCAACGGCCAGCATCTGGTGATGCCGGTCAGCGTGGAGGTGCTGGGCAACCCAGGCACGGGCATGCTCACGCGGCAGCAGCTACGCACACGCAACCACCTCTTGAAATACAGCGCGCCGCCGCAGCGCCAGCTTGAACTGGTCCAGCAGGGCATCTCAGCCGTCATGGGCCTTGGCTTTTCGCTGACCGCGCTGCTGGTCGTGCAGCGAGCCATCGGCTTCCAGAGCCTCACAGCGCTGCTGAACAGCGCCTGGTTTCCACTGCTGCTGCTCGGTTGGGTGCTGCTGACCGTTGGCGGCGCCATGATTGGCCGGTGGGGCGCCGGCTTCGAGCGACGCGCCCTCACCAGCGCCACCTGCGCGCTCGCCATGCTGGGACTGGTGGCGCTGATCTGGTTCAATTGGGTTCAGCCGAAGCCAGCCAGCCCCTCTGGCGCAGAGGGACTGCTGGTGACTTCGCTGGTCTGCTGCGCGCTGGCTGCCGCATTTGGCGCGGCGCCGCGCTTCAGCACGGTGATCTTACGTATCCTGGAAGCCATCGCGCGGCGCTCCAGGCCGCTGATCTTCATCGGCATGGTTATCCTGGGCGGCTACACCGGCTATCTGCTGACCAGAGGATTCTCCTTCCACTTGCTGGAGCCGATAGCCATCGTTGCAGGCATCATCATTGGTGCCTCACTCGCCAATCGCCTGAACCGTTATATCCGCCGCTTCCAGCCTCCGCAGGCAAATAAACCATGAGGCTGGCGAATAAACTCGCGCCTGGAGGGCTACCGCCCTCCAGGTCTGCCTTCGCAGGCTCTCCACTCCAGCAGATCACGCCCTTACCCCAGGCCACGCAGGCGGCCTTTGCGGAGCCGGAGGCTCCTTCAGGCGCGTCTTCAGGCGCCAACCCCCTGCTGGTGATTGTTGGGCCAACGGCCACCGGCAAAACCAGTCTGGCAATCGCCCTGGCGACACGCCTGCGCGGCGAAATTGTTTCTGCCGATTCGCGCCAGATTTACCAGGGCATGGATATTGGCACCGCCAAGCCCACGCCAGCGCAGCGCGCGCTCGTCCCCCATCACCTGCTCGACATCGTGCCTCCCGACGCGCCCTATAGCCTGGCCCAATATCAGGCCGACGCCCAGGCGGCCATTGCCGCCATCCACAGGCGGGGGCATCTGCCGCTGCTGGCCGGTGGCACTGGCCTGTATATCCGCGCCGTCGTGGATAATCTGGCGATTCCCGCCGTGCCACCGCAGTGGGAGATGCGCCACGCGCTTGAGGAACAGGCCAGAACAGAAGGCGCGGCATCCCTCTATGCGCGGCTGGCCGCGCTCGACCCGGCCAGCGCGGCGCGCATTGACCCGTCCAACGTGCGCCGCGTCATTCGCGCGCTGGAAGTCTGCCTGACAACAGGCCAACCCTTCTCTGCCCAGCAGGGCACGCGCCCTTCGCCCTATCGCGCGCTGCTGCTGGGACTCACCTGCGAGCGCGCCCTGCTCTATGAGCGCGCAGATCGCCGCGTGGATGAGATGATTGCCGCCGGTCTGGTTGACGAGGTACGCGGGTTGATCGCGCGGGGCTATGACCCACGCCTGCCCGCCATGACCAGCCTGGGCTATGGAGAAATTGGCGCCTATCTGCGCGGGGAACTATCGCTGGAAACAGCCGTTCAGCAGATCAAGCATCATACTCACAGCTACATCCGTCGCCAATACTCCTGGTTCCGACCCGATGCGCGCATCCGCTGGCTGGACTGCACCGCGCCAGACCTGGAAAAGACGGCGCTGACGGCTATCGAGGCATGGCTGGCCGTGTGAAGCAGGCACTTGCGCAGGGGTGGCTCTTCTTATATAATCGGCTCAAAGGTTTTCTGTTTTGTTATCAAGTCTGTTCGGTCAAGATCAACATATTGAGAGAACCCATCTTCATTATTTGCGTTGGGATGTTCCAGGGAGGCAGGTTATGTCGGTGCGAGAAAGCACGAGTATGATCCGGTTTCTGGATGGCCCGCTGGCCGGGCAGACGGTTGCGCTCAACAAGCCCCAACTCACCATCGGGCGAGAACCAGGCAACGATATTGCAGTCAACAATCCAGCGGTTTCCCGGCAGCATGCCCGGCTGGTGCAAGGTCCAACTGGCTGGATGATTGAGAAGCTGAACCAGCAGAATACCGTACAGATTAACGGGCAGGATGTCAGCCAGGCACCACTGCGCAACGGAGACACCGTTATGCTCGGTCCGGTGAGCTTTCAGTTCCTGGCAGCAGGCGCCTTTCCAGCGCCACCAGGCGTCACACCAGCGCCCGCGATGGTCGTTGGCGCGCCGCCCGTCTCACCGACCCCGCAGTTCGCAACCGTCGCGCCTGGCGCACCACCAGCCTGGGGACCAGCCTCGCAGCCTTCTTTTGGCTCCGGCCCTTATCAATCGACGCCCAACGCGCCCAATCTGCCCAGTATCCCACCGGGCGTACCCTCGCTGGAAGTCATCATTCACGAGGGGCGCCACGAAGGCCGCAACCGCTATCCCTTGAACAAGCCGGTCATCACCATTGGCCGCGAACCAAGCAACGACATTGTGATTCCCGCTGGCGTCGTTTCGCGCCATCACGCTGAGATCGTTCAGCAGGGGAATACCTTCCAGATCATTGATAAAAAGAGCGTCAATGGCATCTACTACCAGGGCCGCCCGATCACCCAGAAACAACTGGCGCATGGCGACCTGTTCCGTATCGGCGACCTCAACGGCACGCTCATTACGCTGGTCTTCGATTCCGGCAGCGGCGCGCCGCTCGATCAGGCGCCGCCGCCCGCGATGCAGCAGTTTGCTCTGGCAGGCGCGCCCGCCGTCGTGACGATTGGCCGCGCGCCGGGCAGCACCATCCTGCTCAATCACCCGCTGGTCTCCGGGCGCCACGCCGAACTTGCCCGCGACCCACGCTCCGGCGTCTATGTCCTGACGGACAAAGGCAGCACCAACGGCACCTTCGTCAACGGCGTGCGCATCAGTCGGGTGCGGCTGGACCCCGGCAACGAAGTGCGCATTGGCCCCTTCCGCTTCGTCTTCACCGGCACAGAACTCACCCAGCATGACGAAAGCAGCAACATTCGCGTCGACGCTTACGACCTCTTCAAAGTGGGCGACGTAAGCGGCTTGAAGAAGCTCTTTGGCAACGGCAAGCCCAACACCTTGCTCAACCATCTCTCCTTTAGCATCGCCCCGCGCAAGTTCGTCGCCCTGGTTGGCGGCTCTGGCGCGGGCAAATCCACGCTGATGGACGCGCTCAACGGCCTGCGCCCGGCGCAGCAGGGCGTCGTACTCTATAACGGCAACGATTACTATCGCAATCTGGCCGCCTTCAGCACCTCGCTGGGCTACGTCCCCCAGGACGATATTATTCACAAGGATCTCACTGTCGAGCGCGCGCTCTACTACGCTGCCAAGATGCGCCTGCCGGATGACACCACCGACGAGCAGATCGAGCAGCGCGTCAAAGAAGTGCTGGCCGATGTGGAGATGACGCATCGCCGCAAACTCTTGATTAGCAAGCTCTCCGGCGGCCAGCGCAAGCGCGTCAGCATCGCAGTGGAACTGCTGGCGCGGCCTAGCCTCTTCTTCCTGGACGAGCCGACATCGGGGCTGGACCCAGGGCTGGACCGCAAGATGATGTTCCTGCTGCGGCGGCTGGCTGACCGGGGCCACACGATTATCCTGGTCACGCACGCCACGAATAACATTAACGCCTGCGATTACGTTTGCTTCCTGGCGCAAGGCGGGCGGCTGGCCTACTTTGGGCCGCCCGACGAGGCCAAGCGCTTCTTCGGCAAGACCGACTTTGCCGAGATTTACAGCGAACTGGAGCCAACCGACGACCACCCCAACGCGCCAGCCGAAGCGGAAGCGCGCTTTCGCGCTTCCGCGGATTATCAGAAATATGTGGTGCAGCCCTTACAGCAGTCGCAGGCAGCCATGCGCACCGCCCAGATGCAGCACACCTCCACGCTGCCCCAACCCAAGCGCGGCAGCCCCATGCGCCAGTTTGGCCTGCTCTCCCGCCGCTACTTCGAGCTGCTCAAGAACGACACCGCCAACCTGATGATCCTGCTCCTGCAAGCGCCAATCATCGCAGGCATCCTGCTGATCCTCACCAATACGAACAGCTTCAACGACCCCATCCACAATGGCGGCGAAATCGGCGCGCAAACTCCACTCTTCATCATGATTGCCGCCGCTGTCTGGTTTGGGACCATCAACGCCGCCCGCGAGATCGTCAAAGAGGCGCCCATCTACCGGCGCGAGCGCACCGTCAATCTGGGACTCTTCCCGTATGTCATGTCCAAAGTCTTTATCCTGGGCATGCTCTGTCTGGTCCAGAGCTTCCTGCTGCTGGTGATCGTCGGCCTCAAGGGCGGCTACCCGGACAAGGGCATCATCCTGCCCGCCTTCCTGGAGATGTATATCTCACTGGTGCTGACTTCTCTGGGCGGCTTGATGATGGGCTTGATGGTCTCGGCCATCGCCCCCAATACTGACCGCGCTATGAGCGTGGTGCCGCTCTTGCTGATTCCGCAGATTATCTTCGCGGGCAGCACCTTCCAGCTTACTCCCGGCGGCACGGAGATCATCTCGTACTTTATCGTGGCACGCTGGGGATTGGCCGCATTGGGCGACACGGTTGACCTGCATTCGCAGGGCTGCCTGGGGATAGGCGGCACAATTCAAGATGTCTCCTCAGATGGCACCTGTCCTGCTAACACCAGACTCAACACCCATCTGAATCCAACCGCGCCCGCGAGCTTCTACGGACATGACGCCGGGCATCTGCTCTTTGCCTGGTTCATGCTGCTGGTCCTCACCACCGCTTTCCTGGTGCTGACCATCTACTTCCAGAAGAGGAAGGATGTGCGCAAATAATGGCCTGTAATCAGCAGGCGCGCTGAAGTTTTCCTACTTTCCCAAGTTTTCCACCCACCGGGCCTTGCATGCAAAACTCCGGTGGGTGGGAAAGTAGGGAAACTTGGGGAAACTGCCAGCGGTACGGCTATTCCTCTTCTTCCTCTGCCCCAGCCTCTTCCTCAGCCTTCGCCTCTGCCTGCTCGGCAGATTCCACCACCACCGTCAACTTCGGCTCCTTGCCGGTAGCAACGCGCACCGGCACCTCATATGTGCCCAGCGCCCGCAGCGGCTCCGGCAGTTGAATCGAGCGGCGATCAATCGAAAGGTCGTTCTGCACGCGCAGTGCCTCCGCGATGTCCTGGCTGGTGATCGAGCCATACAACCGCCCGCCCTTGCCCGCGCGAGCGCGGAACGTGATGGTGATGCCGCCAAGCTGCTCAGCCAGCGCCTGATTGGCCTCCTCGATCTTTTCCGCCTTGCGCCGCTCGGCAGCGATATGCTGCTTCAGGTTGCCCAGCGCGCCGGGCGTGGCCGCCGCCACCAGGCGCTGCGGCAGCAAATAGTTGCGGGCGTAGCCCTCCGCAACCTCTTTCACATCGCCGGTATGGCCTAGCCCGTTGACATCTTTCAACAAAATAACTTTCATGGCTTGTGGTCCTCGTATTCCTCTATCTTTTCCTCATCGCTCGTGCGTCTGTATGCACATACTGCACGAAAGTATATGCTTTTTCAGCGCGCTGGCGCAACTTCTAGCAGCGCCTGCCGCGCCTTCCACCAACATGCCAATGAACATCATACAAAAAGGGCTATGCCACTCAAGCATAGCCCTTGCTGCCCGGCACCCGCTGCTACGCGCTCGCCAGCGTGGCATAAAACTGCGCTTCAGGCATCGGCGCTAGTTGTATGCCCTGCTCATTGACAGGTTTGACCATACCATCACTGCCTACCTCAAAACGGCCCGCAGGGCCGCCCAGCACAAAGTAGCGGCCTGGCGCATATTCATGGAGGAAGAGGATCACCTGCTCGCCCACCTGAAAAAGTGGGTCTTCATCGACCTGATACAGCGTATTCCCCTCCAGGGCGCCTGCCTGGTGAAGCAGGATAGCCGAGAGCTGCACCCCAGATCGGTTGATAAGCACTCTGGAGACGGACACAGTAAAATCAGTATACGGGATGTCCTGCTCAGTGGTCACATCAGCGACACTGGCAATGTTGCCACGTATCGCCAGATCAGCCGCCTGCTTTAAGCTGTGCAAATCTGGATAGCTCATTGCCCAGGAGGCACCGAGAGAAACTACTTTTACCTGGCCGCATGCGGTTAGCAGGAGTACCACAAACAGAACTGCCAGGAAAACAATTTTGCGCATGGAGACACTCTTTTTTGCTTAGATCATCCCTTGCTCTCAAAGTTTGTCGAGTCTCGATTAAGCATGCGAAGAAATAAACTGTAAACCTCCTCATACTATAACACAAGCAAGTAGTAATTGCAAGCCATACGAAGGATACATTACAGCCAGAGGCGAGCGATGGCACAGAAAATATCCATCGCTCACCCTGTTAGCCCTGATGCAGCTTGATAGCAGCCTCCAATCAGCACGCTTCGATGAGGCAGATCAGGCTACCACTTGCGCTACCTCGCTGGCATGGCGGCAGACCCGCGCCGCCGCCGCCCGATAGATAGGCGACGCCAGAGCGCCCTGCGCGCGCTCCAGCGCCGCATAGCGTTGGCCCAGCCGCATCAGCGCGACGGCTACCTGCCGTAACTCCAATACCCTCTGCGAGTCGTGCCATGACACTTGAGACAAGCGGCTGGCCTGCTGCTCGACTTGCGCCCGTGCAGGTGGCGCCCCATGCCTATCAGACTTTCAATACCCTCAGCGGGTCGTTTCTGGATAAAGCAGCCTTGCCCTGAGCAGCAAAAATATATCAGAGAAACTCAAATGGTACAATATTCCTCATAATTCACGGCTGCGGAAGCAAGGAAATAGGAGTTGTTTTCATGAGTGATGCGCCCCTGGTTTTGACGAACTTTCGCTTTGACCCTCACGATCTTGAACAGGTTCGCCAGGCAGCAGCGCCGGGACAGGTGATCTTTACACCCGACCGCGACGAGTTTGACCGCACGCTCGCCAGGGCTGAGGTTGTCTGCGCCTTTCAGGCACCCGAAGACATTCTGGCGCGCGCGCCGCATCTGCGCTGGTTTCAGTTCCCCGGCGCGGGCATCGATAATCTCCTGCGCACGGGAATGCTGACGAAGGGGAGTCCGGTGGTTGTCACCTCGGTGGCGGGCATTCACGCCATCCCCATCAGTGAATATGTGCTTGCCAGCATGCTGATGTTCGCCCATCGCTTTCCCGACATGGTGCGACTCCAGCAGCAGCACAACTGGGCCTATGGCCGCCGCTGGGACGCCCTGCGCGGCACCGAACTCTACGGTAAGACCCTGGGCATCATTGGCCTGGGCGGCATTGGCCGCCGTATCGCCCAGCTTGGCCGTGCGTTTGGCATGCGCGTGCTTGGCCTGCGCCGCTCGGCAAGCGCCACCAGCGACCCGGATGTGGATGAACTCTACCCGCCGCACCGCCTGCGCGATCTCCTGGGCGCCAGCGATTATGTCGTGCTGGCCGTCCCCTTAACGCCGGAGACCGAGCGGATGATTGGCGAACACGAATTGCTTGCTATGCGCCCAACCGCGTATCTGGTAAACATCTCGCGCGGGCGCGTCATTGACGAGCAGGCCCTGATTCGCGCGCTGCAAAGCGGCTGGATTGGCGGCGCTGGCTTAGATGTCACCGTCGAGGAGCCGCTGCCCAAAGACAGCCCGCTCTGGGATATGCCCAACGTCATTTTGACGCCCCATATGTCCGGCCTGACCGACCAATACAGCGCCCGCCTGACGGCCATCTTTACCGAAAATCTGCGCCGCTATCGCGCCGGGGAGCCGCTCTTACATATCGTAGACCCGGAGAAAGGCTATTGACGCGCCGCCTGGAGCGCCGCTGTCTCTGGCGGACATTGGCTCGCCAGCGCGGCGGCTGGCGCTCCAGACAAATGGCACGACATGTGACCTTCCTCACATTCCTCGCTGTTTTTGTTGCCTCTTCTCCCCTTTACTCGTTGGAGTACAATGGTACGCGGTGGCGTGCAGCGAACCCCTCAGCACGATGCCAGGTTTCCAAAACGCGCTGAACGTCCGTTCCTTTCTAAAGGGGGTAGGCAATGTCTTTTCTTGCAGATTATTGGCTTGATCTTCTCGTGGCAGTTGTACTGGTCATCAGCATCTGGCATGGATGGCGCACTGGCTTTCTCGTCGGCATCTTCAACCTGCTCAGCATCCCGCTGGGCATCGCCGCCGCCTATTTCTTCGCCAAACCGCTGGCCGATGCCACCACTATCTCCTTGACCGTGATGTATGCCATCATCTTCTTTGTCGTCGTGATCGGCGTCCATGTGATTGGCAGCATGCTGCGCAAGTTTCTGAAGAGCAAAGTCTGGATCGCGGCGCAAACCGATGCCCTGCTGGGTGCCATCGTCAGCGGAGCCAAAGCCTGGGTGCTGCTGGCGCTCTTTTTGCTGGTCTGGGGTGGGCTGCTCAACTCCTCTATCGTCCAGGCTGGAGCCTGCAAGGCTTCATCCCTTGGCGGTCAAATCAGCGGCCTCTCCAGCAATGTGGCTTCCTGGGGGGCCGACTATAACAACGCCGTCGAGCATAGTTTATTCGCCCATATCAACTTTTTTGTCCCGCAACAGGTTACGATCCAGAGCTGCAAATAGCGCTGGAGCATAGAGGAACGAGCAAATGCCTGCATACCCATTGGTGGGGCGCACCCTGGGGCCATATAAGCTCATCGAGGGTGTGGGCAAGGGGGGCATGGCCGAGGTCTATCTGGCCGAAGATGAACGCCTTCAGCGAAAGGTCGCGGTGAAAATCTTGCCAATGGAGGCCGCTTCCGGCACCATGCTGGCGCGCTTTGAGCGCGAGGCGCGCGCCGCTGCCCGGCTTCAACACCCCCATATTCTGGCCGTCTATGATTACGGCCAGCAGGATGGCATCACCTATCTGGTCATGCCCTATATGAACGGCGGCTCGCTGGCGCAGGTCATCGCCCGCGCGCGCGGCCCCCTGCCGATGGAGAAGGTCGTCCAGTGGACCGAAGAGATCGGCTCCGCACTGAAATACGCCCACGATCAGGGGATTATCCACCGCGATGTCAAGCCAGGCAATATGCTGGTGGGGCCAAGCGATCACCTGCTGCTCTCCGACTTCGGCATCGCCAAAGTGCTGGACGCCAACACCGCCCTGACCAACATCGGGAGCAGCGTCGGCTCCCCTGAATATATGGCCCCAGAGCAGGCCAGCGGCGAAGCCGAATATCGCAGCGACATCTATGCAATGGGTGTCGTCATTTTCCAGATGCTCACCGGGCGCGTCCCCTTCAGCGCCAGCACGCCCATGCAAGTGATGGTCCAGCAGGTGCGGCAGCCACCACCTTCGCCGCGCTCGCTCAATCCGGCCATCTCGCCGCAGGTCGAATTCGTTGTGCTGCGGGCGCTGGCAAAACGCCCGGAACAGCGCTATCAATCCGCCACCGAACTGGCCGAAGCCCTCAAAGCAGCGGTCTCCGGCAAAGCCGATCCCAAAAGCGTGCAGAAGCCCGCAGACGATCTTTCCACGCGCGCAGCCGCGCCACCCGCGCCCATCAAAGCCGTCGCGCCACCGGGCAGCGCCGCGCCCGCCCATGCCCCAGCCGTGCCCCCATCCACGCGGAGCAGACCGCGCCCGCCCGACCCTATCCCAGCAGCGCCCTATCAGCCACCCGCCAGCGGCCCGGCAAACCAGGCGCGCCCGCCCGCGCCCGCTGCCTGGCCCCAGAGTGGCCCGCCAGCCCTCCCGGTGAGTGCTGCCAATGTGGTCGCGGGCGCCCCCACGCGCAAGCGCGGCACGCGCCTGCTACTTATTCTCTTGATTGTGCTGCTGCTGATTGCCGCCGGTCTGGGAGGCTTGATTATCTATGTCATCAACAATCCAGGGGCCATCAAACTTGGCGCCGCGCTTATTGCGGCGAAACTGGCCTTCCCCTCTCTTCGCCAGCGCTAGACGCACGCCGGATGCCCATGCTACAATAGCCTTCAACACATAAACAGCGCAGGCAGCATCGCGTAACAGGAGAAAGAAACACAATGGCAATCCTTGAAGGCAAGACCGCATTAGTCTCTGGCGTGGCAAATAAACGCAGCATTGGCTGGGGCATCGCCCAGGCGCTTTCGGATGCCGGGGCGCGCCTGGCATTTACCTATCAAAGCCGGATGGAAAAGTTTGTGCGTGAACTGGTCGCCACTGTCCCTAATAATCCGCTGCTCATCGAATGCGATGTGCAATCCGACGAAGAACTGGATCGCGCCTTCGCCCAGATAGATCAGGAGCTAGGTGGCCTGGATATTCTCGTCCACAGCGTCGCGTTCGCGCCGCCCGCCGAACTGGAAGGCCGCTTCATCGATACCAGCCGCGAAGGCTTCAAGAACACGCTTGACATCAGCGCCTATTCGCTGATTGCAATGGCAAAGCGCGCCGAGCCACTGATGGTCAAGCGCGGCGGCGGCAGCATGGTCTGCCTGACCTATATGGCAAGCGAGCGTGTTTTCCCAAAATACAACGTCATGGCCGTCGCCAAAGCCGCGCTGGAATGCACCACGCGCTACCTGGCCTATGAGCTTGGACCGCAGAACATTCGCGTCAATGCCATCTCTGCCGGGCCAATCTCCACACTGGCAGCGCGCGGCGTCAAAGGCTTCACCGATATGCTCACCCATCATGAACAAGTAGCCCCCCTGCATCGCAACATCGAGCAATCCGATGTCGGCGAACTGGCGCTCTTCCTGTGCAGCCCGGCGGCGCGCAACATCACTGGTGGGGTACATTTTGTAGATGCGGGCTTCAATATCATGGGCATTGGATGATACACTTTGCAGCCAGGTCACGCACAATCCCTCTGCGTGACCTGGCTGCAAGACGGAAGAACAGCAGTCCAGTCTTCCCCTGGCTGCCTCAGCGCGGCGCAAAGACCAGCAAGTAATGATACTCATGGAGAGAACGCTGCTCGGCAACCGCCAGCCCGGCAGCCGTCGCATCAGCAATCACCTCGTCAGGAGTGATGCGCGTCTCAAGCGGTGGCCCTACCGGCGTCTCGACCTTTTCCCATTCCAGCACAGCAACGCGGCCATCCGGCTTGAGCAGCCGCCTGGCCGCCAGCAGGAACTGCGAGCGCTGGTCAACCTCATGCAGCACAAACGCCAGCAGCGCCAGGTCTACCGTCTGATGGGGCAGCGACGGCTCCAGTTCGCTGGAGCGCCGCACCAGCACATTCGTAATATCTTGCGCAGCCAGACGCGAGCGCAGATCGTCCACCATCTCCTGCTGCACATCCACAGCATAGACTCTGCCAGTGGGGCCAACCAGTTCCGCCGCTGGCAGCGTGAAAAACCCTGGCCCGCAGCCTAGATCGGCCATGACCCTCCCCTCTTTGAGTCCCAACGACCGCAGCAATGCGTAGCGATCAAAGCGCTGCATACGATCTTCCGCGAATAACAAATGCTTCATGGCCGGATCATACTTGCGGCCCATAACTCCTCCTGCCTCTTGTGGACCCCAGGTGCATTCATAAAGGATACCGCTTTTCATCGTATCACACAAATGACCCTTCGGGGCCAGGCGAACGGCGCACCCCGCGCTGTGGCATAAGATTTGCCGCCCCATCAGCAATGTTTTCACACGATCCAACAATCGATGATTCCGCTTGCAGCGCCACCTGCCAGGCGGCAGTTGTGAACGTTCCCGGCAGTTCCTCAAGGAGTTCCGCACATGAGAACACAATCCTCCCTCCGCACCATGAGAACCCGGCTCACGCGGCAAATCGCACGCAGGGTTCCCCCGAAAACAGCCTTCAACCAGCCGCGCCGACGCAAAAGCCTGCCCCTCTGGAGCGCCATCTCCGGCATCCTGCTGGCAGGCATCAGCGGCGCGACACTGGCCTATTTCCTCGACCGCAAACAGGGCCGCAGGCGACGCCATACGGCCCGCGACCAGCTCATCAGCATCATTCACCGCAGCGCGGCGCACGCAGACCGCTTGAGCCGTCTCGCCAGCTCCTATCTCTACGGCCTTGCGCAGAAAATGATCCATCTTCGCCATGCCGCCGAACCGGCTCCAAACGACGAAACCTTAACACAGCGAGTGAGAAGCCAGATTTTACGCAGCCCGGAGTTTCACAAGCACCGGATCATGATTAATGCAGAACACGGCCTGGTGGTGCTGCGTGGTGAGGTGGACAATCCAAAACAGATGCGCGCGCTGGAGAAGAAGGCGCGCAAAGTCCCAGGCGTGCGAGATGTCGAGAATCTGCTGCATCTCCCAGGCTGCCCGGCCCCAACCCATCTCTGAGCCGCCAAAGGCCGCGCGTGGCCGCCTTCGCTGCTCACGAGCGCCCGCTCACAAGACATGGGCTTCCTTCTGCGACCGGGCAAAATCGCGGGCTGGATCAAATGCGGCAAGGTTGATCGTATAGCGCTCAAAAGGTGGAGGCAGGCGCACCAGGCCGCCGCTGCCTTCGCCAGCGATCAACGCTGTCACCAGCACAGCAGTGATGGGCGCGTGCATCAAGCCGTGGCCGGAAAAGCCCGCCGCGTGAATCACATTGCGCAGGTGCGCATCATAGCCGATCAGCGGATTGCCATCAGGCGTCATACCATAAAAACCGCTGGTCGTGGCAACCAATCCGCCCGCATCGGCCAGGAACGGCACAAACGGCGCAATCTCTTGCACCACCGCGTAGCCAAAGTTTTCGACCCCTTCCAGATGCGAGAACCCAGGCCGGATAGCGTCCTGATCCGCATCCTCGAAATCGGGTTCTGGCTCTGTTTCGCAGCCCCAACCCAGCAGCAGCAGTTCGCCCTCCGGGCGCGAATGCGCGCCGCGCATGCCATAGATCGTCATTGGCAAATCGTGCCAGCGCTCCGGTTTCATCACCGGCCTGGCCGGTTTCCAGAAATAGAGATAGCGCTTCGTCGGCACAATCGGCAGGGACATGCCATGCAAACGCTGGCTCACGCGCGGCGCCCAGGCGTTCGTTGCATTAACATACCAATCTGCTTCAACTGGCCCCCTCGTCGTCTGAAGGCTCAGGATGCGCCCATCGCCAACCGTCGCCCCCAGCACCTCCGTCTGCTCGCGCAGTTCGACACCCAATTCCTGCGCGCGGCGAAAGCCTTCGCGGTAGATCATATCCGGCACCAGAAAGCCATCTTCCGGCCCCCACGTCGCGCCAATCAATCGGCTGGTATCCAGATGCGGCCAGCGCCGCCCTATCTCGTCCGGTCCTAATAGCTCAACCGGCACACCCAGCCTGCGTTGCAGCGCAGCATGTTCTTGCGCGCCTTGCCAGGCAGCCGCCATCTCGCGCCGCAGCCGCAGATTCCAGACCGGCGCCGCGCGCTCCGGATCTTCATACAGGAAGAGATAGCCATTCTGGCGGATCACCGGCTGAATACGCCCCTCGGCTGGGACATGCAGGTGGTCATGAAAATACGTATACCACCATTCGGAGTAGCGCATGCCGATGATCGTTTCTTCCACGCCAAACTGCGCGCGAATCCCCGCCGCCGAGCGCGACGAGGAGCCGTTGCCCTGGCTGGCTTTTTCCAGCACCGTCACCTGAAAACCCTGCTCGGCCAATCGCACCGCGCTCAGCGCCGCGCTGGAACCGCCGCCAATAATCACCACCCGGCCCGCCGACCCACGCTGAAGAGAAGATGCCGTCATGCTCTGCTGTTCCTTCCCGTCCATCACACGAGGAGTACGCTCGCCTAAAGCATGGGGCATTCTAACGCAGCGCAGCCAGAGCGTCAAGAGAAGCGATAAGCAAACGGCCAGGGAAAAGGCTATCGCTTATTTCGGGGTATACTACATATGAGCGTTTATCCAGATAGATGAGCGTTTGCCCAGGGAGGTGAATTCATGCAGCTTGAAGATTATTTCGATTTCCAACGTCCCGATGACATCCGCATCAAAGGGCACCGCATTGGTATTGAGACGATCCTGTACGACTACCTCTACAATGCCCTCACGGCTGAAGAGATTGCCCAGAAATGGGATACGCTGACTTTAGAGGAAGTATACGCAACCATCCTCTACTATCTACACAACAAGGAGCAGATTGATCGGTACATGGAAGACTGGATCGAATATGGCCGCAAGATGCGCGAGGAACAGGAGCACAATCTCACGCCGGGCATACTCAGGCTCCGCAAAATAAGAGCTGAAATGGAGGCGGCTCGGCGCAAAGCCCTTGAGGAGCAGCCGTCGCAAACATGATAAAGTATTTGCTCGACGAGAACGTCGATCCAGCTTTCTGGAAAGCCCTCAAACGCAGAGAGCCAGAGTTGGTCATCTGGCGTATGGGCAGACCTGCCAGCCCAGCGAGGGGAACGCTTGACCCAGAAATTTTACTTTGGTGTGAAGCCAACAACTTTATCCTGGTCACGAACAATCGCAAATCTATGCCGGGGCATCTCAGGGATCACCTTGCTGCCGGACGGCATATTCCCGGCATTTTCCTGTTGAATGAAGATATGAGTCTGGGAGAGACGGTCGAGGAATTAGTATTAATTGCTGGCGCATCCTTCCCAGAAGAGTATCAAGATCAGATACGCCATCTGCCGATCACATACAAGCTGGACCGTCAGAAAAGGCATTTTTAATGAGGAACCGCCATCGAGGAAGCCCTATCCATGAAAATAGCTCTACTAGGTCCTGTCTGCTGGCGGACGCCGCCGCGTCATTATGGCCCCTGGGAGCAGGTGGTCAGCAATATTGCCGAGGGACTCGTCGCGCGCGGGGTCGATGTCACGCTCTTTGCCAGCGGCGACTCGGAGACGGCGGGCAAACTGGAATGGATTTGCCCCGGCGCCGTCTATGACCACCCGGAACTTGAGAACAAGGTCTACGAATATCTGCATATCGCCCACTGCTACGAGCGGGCGCGCGAATTTGACCTGATTCACAACCATTATGACTACATGGGCCATGTCTGGGCGCGGCTGGTGCCGACGCCGGTTCTCACGACCATTCACGGCTTTAGCTCGCCGCGCATCCATCCGGCCTATCGTGAATACAATGGCTATGTGAAATACGTGAGCATCAGCGACGCCGACCGGCTGGAGGGGCTGGACTACATGGCAACCGTCTACAACGGCATTGACCCGGCGCGTTTTACTTTCAGCGACCGCCCCGGCGACTATCTCGTCTTCCTGGGGCGCATCTCTGCCGAAAAGGGCACGCACCTGGCAATTGAGGCCGCCCGGCAGAGCGGCATGAAGCTCATTATCGCCGGTATTATCCAGGACCAGCCGTATTTTGATACCCTCGTGCAGCCCTTCGTTGATGGGAAGCAGATTGAATATATCGGCCCCATCGGCCCTGATGCGCGCAACGAACTGCTCAGCAACGCCTACGCCTTGCTGCATCTGATCACCTTCCGCGAGCCGTTTGGCCTGACGATGATTGAAGCGGGCGCCTGTGGCCTGCCGGTGATTGCCACGCCGCTGGGGTCGGTTCCTGAAATCATCAAGGATGGGCTGAACGGGCTGATCGTCCCCGATGCCGCAGCCGCAGCAGCCAGATTGCCAGACATCCTGAAGATTGATCGCGCCGCCTGCCGTCGTCATGTCGAACAGTATTTTAGCCTGGACGCCATGATCGACGGCTATCTGAACGTCTACAAGCGCATCCTCACAGGCAAAGAGCAAGATAGCAGCATTCGATAACCACACGCCATACTCCCGGAGTATGCTTAGATGGCCTCCTTCCCTTGATCGGGAAAGAGGCCAGAGGATGAATAAACCTACGCCTGCTTGAGCCGATAGAGATTCACCAGATTGCCTTCGGGGTCTTTGAAGGTCAGCGTCCGGCCAAACGGCTGATCCTGTGGCCCGCTGACCATCTCGACGCCCCGCTTCACCAGCGCGGCGTGTTCTGTGTCAACGTCGGCGACCTCCCACCACAGTTCGATGTTTGCTGTGAGCGCCGGCTGCTCGTCCTTCTGGAGCGCGAAGGTCGCGCCGCTGGCCGCCTGAAACTGAACAAACGCGGGAGACTCGCCTTCAAGCCCCAACCCCAGCGTTTCCTTGTAAAAGTCGCGCGCCGTCGCAATATCCCGAACGTGCAGAATCACAAAGTTCAATGCGTGTGCCATTGCTGTCTCTCCTTCAAGCGCTTTATCGTCTCGCATGAACCCTCATCAGGTTCATCAATAGTATGCCTGAGCGAAGTGACAACAGTATGTCAGCAGCGACATGAGTTTTTGGGGAACGGGGGAATTTTAGGAAATTAACAGGGGGAAGTACGCAACCTCAAGGAGTGGCTAAGTAAGTAGAGTTAAGTGCCCCCGCAAGGTGGGATGAGCCAGATAGCGGCGCTGGCGGTGGTTGTAATAGTAGATAAAGAGGCGCAGCGCGCGGCGCAGGGCCTCCAAGGACCGGCTGAAGCAGCGACTGCGCCGCGCCAAGCGTTTGAGATAGGTCCGCAGGTTCGCGTTCACGCTCTCAATCGTGTAGGTTTCTTCTTTGCCCAGCGAGACGAGATGCTGACTGCCTTCGGGCCAGACCAGTTCTGCATAGGCGGCATGTCCATCACTGGTCTAGCGAGATGCCGGGGGCAACCTGTCGACCACTGCTTGCAAGGTGGCAAGATCACGATCCTGGCTCACTTGCTCGCCCACGATCAGCCCGGTGTGACGAGAAACGGCGACGATGACGTAGACCCGGTTTGTTTCTCCCGCACATAGGTGTAAAGCTCGTCCAGTTCAATCGTTTCGGCAGGTGTGGCATCAGTCACCTGGGCCGGCAAGGCAGTGGCCGCCTCAGTGATCCAATTACTGACGCTTTGATGGTGGACGCCCAGGAGGCGACCAATGGTACGGAAGCTGGTCCCCTCCAAATACAACTGGAGGGCTTGCTTGCGCAGGGCCACATCGTAGCCATGCGGCTTGCGCTCGACGGTAAAGTAGCGGCGACATTGCTGACAGCGATAGCGCTGCGATTTGCTATGGTTCAAGCCGCTCTTGATCACGTACTGGTCCTGCTGGCAGGACGGGCAGGCTGGATTCCTCATAAGCAGATGATAACACTGCTCTCTTAACTTCGCCACTCCTCAACCTCAACATATCTTGCACGACATAGTATAGTAGGGTATGATAAATCTGGTCCGAAAACCTGCTGTATGGAGGCTGCGGCGGCAAGCCGATAGGACTAGCCAAGCTCGCCTTGGGTCACCAGGTCTATACAACCTGGTCCTTTTTATAACCGCTCTTTCTGGTCTGCTGGCCCAATTGCTCAAGCTGCTGTTTATGGTGAGTTCCCATAGAATAGTTCGTTCATCAAGTAAGCTAGCATCTTTGCCCTCTGGTTAGCTGCTAGTTTCTCATTGAAGGGGAGAGTGTGCCAAACTATTCATTCAAGTCCGATGAGAGCTTCCTGGAAAAGATCGCCATCGGTGCTGTCGGTACGAATCAAGTATTCACCGATTTACAACTCCAAGGGCACCAACCACTTGAGCTTGAACGCGGCTCCAAGAGCTATAAAATCTGGAAAACTATTAAGATCAAGCGCATTCGGGTTCCTGATATTCTCTGTGTAGCCTGTGGCCGACGAGTAGAATCAAGAGCCAAAACAACCCTCGAGTTATCTATGTCGCATTCCACTTCTGATCCTACCCGCACCTGGGATTATGGGCTGGATGATGAAGATTATGTCGCACTCGTAGTCTGCCATAAAATTGGCGATAAACCGATAGATGTTCAAGCAGAAGAACTTGTTCAGTATGCCTCAGTTTATGAACTCCGAATTGCTGAAAGCAATGGGACCGTTGTGTTCGTCCAACCTAAAGGAGCAGAAGAAGGCTTTGAAGCAAGAGTCAGATGGCCTGCATCAATAGCGAGGGATGCTGGCATTATTTCCTCAATTACGCCAGAGCGGGTACAATACAAGAGGCTCTCGGATAATCACACGATTACCGCAAGCCTGGTAAGAGGTTCGTTTACCTTACGCCCCTTGGTGAGCGTCGGCCAGCACATTGTGACAAACCAAATTATCGGCGCGGTGGTGCCGATTGCCCGAACCTTCTCATGCAGCCCGAAGGTTACGGAAGAATATTACCTTGGCTTACTCCAGAATCCCTCGCATAGCAAACGCTATGCGGCTGCAAAAGCACTCGCCTTCTTTCCCTCGGAGAAGGTCGCTCAGGAACTCCGAGAGAAAGTAGCCCAGATAGACGAACACATCTATATCCGATTGGAAGCAGCCGCAACCTTAGCCAAACAAGGAGATACTGCTGGCACCGATTTCATTAAAAGCTGCCTGGTAGATCAACTCCTTCAACCAAAACTTGAAGCGGTAATTATTATGAGTGAGATCAGCTCAGAGATCACCGATCAGTTGTTGATAGAGACGCTATACGATGAGACACAACATCCTGAGATACGCGCTGGGGCAGCGTGGGCACTCGGAGAACTTCGGAATAAAGCGGCTATGACGGCGCTCATTGATAGCTTTGTTGCCATCAATGAAGAGATTCGCATTGAAGCAGCAAGAGCTTTGGCAAAGCTCGCAGCGCAGTTTACGCCGGAAATTACCCATCATCTTTCACAAAGCACCCCTGCCAAACGTCCAGGAATCGCGTGGGCATTAAGCAAATCTGGTAAGTTCATGGTACAAGATATGCTTAACGCCTTGGTTGATGAGGATGCCCGCCAATGGGTGGCCTATATCCTGGGAACCCAAGACCAGCAGCGATGGGTACATGAGATTGAGCAGTTGAGAGCGAAAGATACTGAGATGTATTTTGCGGTTACGGTCTTATGGAAGGTGATAACCAGTTGGATTTACGGTCTGGAGGAGTATTGATGAGTCCCTTATCCGCTCCCCTCTACAGAACCCGGTATGGTGAGGCATATTTAGGTGATGCCACTAATCTTCTGAGAGGGCTACCAGACGGAAGTATTGATTTAGTTCTGACTTCTCCACCGTTTGCCCTCCAACGCCAGAAAGAATACGGCAACTTGGAACAAGGTGCATATGTTGACTGGCTTGTCTCCTTTAGCCCTGAGCTAAAACGGGTGCTGAAAGAAACGGGGAGCTTTGTCCTTGATTTAGGCGGGGCATATCAAAGTGGACGCCCTATTCGCTCCTTATACAATTATCGTGTACTTATTCGCTTCTGCGATGAGCATGGCTGGAACTTGGCTGAGGAGTTTTTCTGGTTCAACCCAGCAAAGCTACCTTCTCCGATTGAATGGGTGAACAAGCGGAAAATTCGGGCTAAGGATGCGGTCAATACGGTGTGGTGGTTTTCAAAGACGGATTTTCCCAAAGCCGATGTGACAAGGGTGCTTGCTCCGTACTCAGAGCGTATGAAGAAGCTGCTCAAAGATCGCGCGAAATACTATTCTCCTAAAAAACGTCCATCTGGGCATGACATCAGCGAGCGTTTTGGCGATGATAATGGTGGAGCTATTCCGCCCAACCTGTTACAGATTCCCAATACAGAAAGTAATTCGCTCTATCTCCGATGCTGCCAGCTTGTAGGTATCAAAGGCCACCCAGCAAGGTTCCCACAGCAGTTACCAGACTTTTTTATTCAATTTCTGACCGATCCAGGTGATACCGTGCTTGACATCTTCGCCGGTTCCAACACGACAGGAGCAGCCGCAGAAATGTTGGAGAGAAAGTGGCTGGCTTTTGACCTTGACCGAAGCTATTTGGCGGCCTCAGCGTTTCGTTTCCTGGATGGCGTTGATGCCTCAGTGGTTCGCTCCTTATATCAAAGTCTATCTCAAGAAGCTCTTGATGTCACTATCCCACAATCCCCCACCCTCTTCGAGAGAGCGTTATAGAGCGCAACTTACCAATTACCCATCATCCCATCCCTTCACCCTCCCGGTGCCCCCTCCACATCGCCTCGGCCTCCTCGGCGATCAGGCGTTGCAGGGATTCCGGCTCCAGGACGCGCACGTGTCGCCCCCAACTGAGCAGCCATTGCAGCACATCGCGCTCCTGGCACACGCGCAGCGTCACCAGCCATCCTTCCGGCGTTTCTTCCTGAGCCACCATAAAGAACGAGGGCGATTCGCGCACCCAGCGCGCTACCTCCGCATCAAAGAGCGCCCGCACAGTCACATCGCGCGGCTCCTGCTCTTTGCGCAGGCCCATCTGGAAATCGGCGGGGCGCGTAAAGGTGCGGTCCAGCAAGGTCAGATCATCCATCCGGTCTAGCCGGAAATTGCGCACCCCGCGCCGCATATGGCAATACGCCGTCAGATACCAGGCGCTGCCAACATGCGCCAGGCCATAGGGGTCCGCCTCGCGCTCTGTCTCCACCGGGCCGTGTTCCGCCCCCTGTCGGCGATGATAGCGAAAGCGCACCGTCACATGCTGAAGGATCGCCCGCCGCAGTTGTTGCAGTTTCGCCTGCTCCTCTGGCTTGCCCCGCGTGCCAGCTTCCACAAAGACAATACTGCTCTGAAGGGCGCGCACCTCATCGCGCAGGCGCTCCGGCAGGATGCCCGCAATCTTGCGGCCTGCCGACTCGGCAGCGGCGCGATACTGCGCGTCAAAATGCTGGGCCATCACCTCGCTGCCCAGCAGCAGTATCGCCGCCTCATCGGCGCTGAAGCTCAGCGGGGGCAAAAAATAGCCCTCCATCAGCGCGTAGCCGCGCCCCGGCGTCGAGATCAGCGGCACGCCCGCCTCGCACAGCGCCTGAATGTCTCGATAGATCGTGCGCTTGCTTGTCTCAAACGTCTCCGCCAGGTCTTCGGCGCGGCGTCGCCCGCGCCCCTGCAACTCCAGCACAATCGCCAGCAAACGATCTGTTCGATTCATAGCAAATACGCAAGGCGCCCGCTGACTCCTGCCCGGAGTGCCAGCGAGCGCCTCTATATACAATCACTCCTGATTGTACTCTACGTCTGGCTCCGCATAAACACCCAGGCGGCGTGGGCGACGCTGTGCCGCTGCGCGCCGCGAGGATGCGCGCCGCTCACCATCCTCGCAGAACAGATTCACATGTACCGGCGTCTCCTCATAGACCAGCCCGCCGCCGACCACCCCTTCGCCCTCGAAGCGCACATCCTGACCCAGTGCCAGCGAAGGATACGCTTCATAGCGCGCGTTCTGAGCGCGCTCAAGCACCTGCACGGCCTGCTCGCGCGTCACCGCCTCCCCCGGCTCGCCCGTCAGCGCGTCCAGCGCGTAGCTGCGCACCAGCTTCTGCCAGAGCGCCTCGGCAGTGCCCGGCTGGTCAAAGAAATCGCCACCGGCCACGCGCCCATTCAGGGCAACGATCAGGCCCACCGCGCCCGGCACATAGGGGAAATGCTCCTGATAGGTGCCCAGATCGCTCGCGCGCGATTGGTAGACTTCGTGCATCGAACTGGTCGGCGAGAAACTGCCAGTGGTCGCCTCAAGCTCCGCAACCTCCTCCCAGATTTCGCTCTGGTTGGAGATTGGGCGCCCGCTGGCGCGCAGGCTGGCCGTCACCTGCTTGTGCTTCGCCGCCCGCAGCCCATAATACGCCGACTCACCCGAAAAGAACGTTCTGGAGGTCGTGTGCCAGCGCCCCTGCTCCACGCACGAAACCGGCAGATCGAAGGTCGCGGCGGCAGGCACCAGAAACGTCGTATTCACCACGCGATTTTGCTGGCCGCCGATGATCTCTTCACCATCATAGATCAGCACCATCGTCTGGCCGCTGTTCTGAAGACTCAGTTCGGGAACCGTCGCGCTGCCGCGCTCCGTCACCTGGACTGATCCGGCAGCAATCGCCCGTTCCAGCGTCTGGTACTCCAGCGCTGTTCTCCCTGCGCTATCGGCGTCGGGGAAAATGGGAAAAATCACCATGCGATCATGCGTGATAGGGTCGCCAACGGTTACATGATGCAAGCGCTCCAGCAGCGCCTGGACAGCATCGGGACTGCTTTTTGTTGCCTGTGCCACGAGTCACTCCCCTTTCCTGGCTCTTGCCAGTGGGACTATTGATCAACATACACAAGATCGTGACACCACAAGATCGCGGCTTCCAGGCTGTCCTCTTATGGTTGACCTTGACTATTATATCACTTTCAGTCTACCGCCGCGCCCATTTCGGTGCAGGTCAGCGCTTCCAGGTCGTTGCCTCAATGGCCGACATCTTGCCCTTGTTCAGCATCGCCAGACGCAGCGCCGCCGCGTGCGCCGCCTCTTCCGCTTTATTGTCCAGCGCGGGCAGTTCAATTGGCCCGCCATAGCGATGCTCCAGCCCTATCTTAATCAGATAGTCAGTAAACCAGGGATTTTTCGGCAGCACCGGCCCGTGCAGATACGTCCCATAGACATGCTTATACCTTGCCCCCTCGTAGCCGTCCTTGCCATTATTCCCCCAGCCCGCCACTACTTTGCCCAGCGGCTGCGCCTGCGGTCCCAGATACGTGCGCCCGCTGTGATTCTCAAAGCCGACCATCACCTGCTTCTGCCCGCTGAAATCGCACTCCATCGCCAGATGCGTCATAAAGCGTTCGGAGCCGCCTTCGGTCCTTAAATCTAGCAGACCAATGCCCGGCAGCGGATCGCCCTTGAAGGGCTTATATTCGTGCCCCAGCAGTTGATAGGCGGCGCACACCGCCAGGAACGCGCTGCCAGCCTCAACCGCATCTTTCAAAGCCGAGGCTTTCTTCAGAATATCGCGCGAAGCGAGCTGCATCTCGCGGTCAGCGCCGCCATGCGACAGGATCAGATCATACTGGCTAAAATCAGCCTCTTCGCCTACCTCTACCTCGCGCACCTCGGTCTTAATGCCGCGCCAGTCGCAGCGGCGCTGAATGGCAAACAGATTGCCCCGGTCGCCCGCCACACTCAGCAGCGTGGGGTACAGGTGACAGATACGCAGCGTCATGTTTTTCAGATCAATCATCGCTATTGCTCCTGATTACAAATGCTGCCGGAGAGAGGGGAGTCCGCGCAGGCGGACCTGGTGGCCGCCAGGCCCCTAGACACGGTTTTAACCGCTGGACTACTCCTCCCAGACATGCGGCACCCAGCCGCGCTCGGTCATCGCCCGTCGCAGTTCCAGCGTCGGCGTGTAGCCTGCAAAGATAAAGAGCGAGCCGCCCGGTCCCGCCTTGCGGAGTCCCGCCTCCAGGGCCGCCGGGCGATCATGAATAATCTCCAACTGCTCGTCCGAGATGCCCGCGTACTTGAAGCGCATTGCCAGTTCTTCCGCCTTCAGCCCGCTGCACGTCACCGTCAGCAGATCAGGGGCAATCTCCTCAATCTCCACATCCCAGAACCAGGCAAAATCTTCGCCATCCACAACGGTATTGCTGGCCGCTGCCAGCACATGCTTCTGCCCCGGCCAGTCTCGAATCGTCCGCAGAATCGTGTTATACGATGTAGGATTCTTGACAAAGGAGAGATAGACCGTCTGATCTCCCGCCTGAATCGGCTCCAGCCGCCCGAAAGCGGGCTTAATCGTCGCTAGCCCATTGCTCGCCAGGCTCAGGTCCAGCCCCAGCGCGTAAGCGCCGCCAAGCGCGCCCGTCACGTTATAGACATTATGAATGCCCACCAGCGGCATCGTCAGTGTCACTTCGCCGCCCGGCGTGCGCACCGTCACCGTTGTTGGCCCCTGCGGCTGCATCTCTGCCGCCACCAGCGCCACGTCCAGCTTTGGCCGCGCATAGCCACACGATGGGCAGCGATACGCCCCCAGGTGCGAGATATACACCGCATCGTACTCAAAATAGTGCTGGCACTTCACACAGCGCACCGTATCTGCCGCGTGTTCGGGCACCGTCCCGCCCAGGTTCTGCGCCTCCAGCCCGAAATACAGGCGGCGCGCCCGCATATCCGGCGCGAAGTTTGCCACCAGCGGATCATCCCCATTCAGAAGCACCGTCGCGCTGGCGGGCAGTTCTCGAATCACGCGCTCCAGCCCGCTGGCAACCTTATAGAGTTCACCATAACGGTCTAGTTGGTCGCGGAAAATATTATTGACCACCACCACATCGGGCTGAATCTCTGGAATCGCCAGCGGGAACGTGCCCTCATCCACCTCAAAGACCAGCAGGTCATCATCCAACTCGCCGCGCAGATTGGCGGCATTCACCGCAACTGAGGTGACGCCCTGCAACATGTTAGCGCCAGTGCGGTTCTGCGACACTTTCAAATCATTCGCCAGCCCAATGGCCCCGATCATCTGCGAGGTCGTGGTCTTGCCATTGCTTCCAGTAACTGCTATCTTCTTCGCCTTGCTTGCCCCAATCACTTTGCGCAGCACGTTGGGATCAATAAAGCGAGCGATCATACCGGGCAGGCTGGTGCCGCCGCCCACCTTCAACATCCGCCCGGTGGAACCGGCCAGCTTGCCCACACCCAACGCCAGCGCCAATCGTGGGCCGCCGGGCGCAAGCCGATCTCCCGGCACGGTTTCATGCCGCGCGCCATCAGGGCGCGTCTCCTCTGTCTCCTGAGCCATAGTCTATCCTTCAAGCCACCAAAAATCCGGGATACATGCCAACCATCCCGCAAATTACTAGAGCGAGTATAGCACGATGAAGACCAGGGGGCAAGAAAACACTGCGATGCTGGGCTTCTACACTTCTACACTTCTACACTTCTACAGCCCAGCCAGCAGCTCTCTGCCTGGGCGTAGTTCCTGTGTTACATCATCAGGCGTCTAGTTCCCAACGGCAAAAACGCTTTGCCAGGAGCCATCAGCCCAGCTTACCTCCAGCGTGTAACACCCCCTTGCCTCCCTGTTCTCTGCATGCCACGCATGCCCGCTCCTTTGCCCCAAAAGTCCCAACGTTCGCTCAAAAGATTGACACATCCGGTCAAACGCGGGTATACTGGTCTCAGCGCTCATGGGAGCGCTGCCAATGCCGTCGCGCAATGGCACGACCCGGCGATGTGTAGAACATCGCCGGGCCGTTAGCCCCACACCTGAATTACTCAGGAGTGGGCATGAGAGTGTATTGTACCATCCCCCGCGCGGAACGCTCTCAGCGGCCCCTCCTGAACGGATGAATGGGACTCGATAGCTGGCGGACGTGGCGAGAACACATCGCCAGATCGAAGCGCGCTTTGATCTGGCCTGGCATACTCTCCCGCGTTCGTCTGGCATCGGCCATCTCACCTCTCAGGCGTGGCCGCTTCGGCTGGCTGAAGGACACACTTCATGCAGACGAAAGAGAGAACGCCCGTCATGTTCACACCCCCCACTTCTTCCACCCCTTTGCCAGCGGGAACGCCGACGGCACACAGCCCCGTCCCGTCCAACCCTGACCACAGCGCCGCCTTCCAGGAGGCCAGTCCCGCCAGCACAGCGGCTGGCGCTGCGCCCACCCCCATCAACCCTCTCTCCAACGGATTTGAAGAGGGCCGGGGTGAGGCCCCCTGGCAGCGTGTGGATGCCACCTGGCCGGTCATCCTCAAGTCGCCCACTGGCCTGGATGGAGACGCCCAACGCCTGGTTCGTTCCCTGCTCACCAAAGCAGCGGGCAAGCGACTTGCTCGCCGCCGCCATCTGGACGACACGCTGCGCCAACTTTGGGAGCCGACCCCTGATCTGGCCGACTTCGTGCGCCAGTATCGCTACTACGCGCCCGGTCTCTATCGTTTTCACACGCCAGACATCTACGGCTTGCTCTACACCGAGGCGCGTCTGACGCTGGAAGTCATCGAAACGGCGCCGGGCGTGCTGGGCGTAGAAGTCTGGCAGGAACTGCTCGAACTCCAATGCCGACGCATCGGCCAGCTTTACACTGAATTGCAGCGCTGTCTGGGCTACCAGCAGGCGCAGGCAGCCTTGCAGCGCCTGCTGGAAGGGCTGGTCTGATTCATCCCTATGAGCCGGGAGCAGCACTCCAGGCGCCATCCAGATAATGCAGCAGCAGCGGCACCACCTTAGACACTGAACTGCCCGCTTGAGGGGTGGCATAGCGCGCGCCAGCGACCCATCCCTCAGCGGCTGAAAGCATCGCAATGCCGCTGAGTGTGACTGTTCTGGTATCTGGGAGGGCAGGCAAGGGGACGCTCACCCAACGCGCACCCGTATAATGCAGCAAAACGGGGATAGCCGATTTATCTTGGGTGAGCGTCGTGTCAGCGGATGCTGCTCGCGCATGGTCCCTCTCTAGCGATCAATCGTTGAGGACAAAGCGAAGCCTGTCGGCCTTGCACGTAATACAGCGTTTGAGCGAAGAAAACATGACCACGAATTTGGAAGCACCGCTGCTGCTGGACAGCGGTATGATATAGTGATGGTATATTCCTCTCTCTTATTTAAGGAATCTGATTTGCAAGCATCCGCGCATGAGATAGCTTCCATTAACAACGAGCAAAGGAGGAACCTTCATGGCAACCGCTGTCCACATCAAAACTACTGTTTTGCCTGGCGGCAAGATCGAAATTAGCGCGCCGGAACTCATCCCAGGCCAGCGCGCCAGCGTCTTCGTCGTCATTGAAAATGAAGAAACCGTAGAAGAGAAACCGTCCGCACTCGACATCATCTCGAAATTCCGAGGGCATCATGTGTTCCACACGGCTGAAGAAGTAGACGCCTACATTCGGGAGGAACGCGAATCCTGGGAGCGTTAATGCTCAGCAGCGGGCTGTAACAAACATCGGCTTGGAGGGACTATAGAATAGAAAGGGGTATGAATCACAATGGCAGAAACACACTTGCAAAAAGCTACTTTTGGCGCTGGATGTTTCTGGGGCGTCGAGGCCGCGTACCGTCAGGTGAAAGGCGTCGTCTCTACTGCCGTCGGCTACGCGGGCGGCACACTGGACAATCCGACCTATCGAGATGTCTGCACCGATAAGACCGGCCACGCGGAAGTGGTAGAAGTGACCTATGACCCCTCGCGCGTCTCCTATGAAGACCTGCTCAACGTCTTCTGGGAAAACCACGATCCTACCCAACTCAATCGCCAGGGTCCAGACATCGGGACGCAGTATCGCTCGGTGATCTTCTTCCACACGCCAGAGCAGCAGGCCGCTGCCGTCGCCTCCAAGGAGCAGCGCGAGCGCTCCGGTCGCTACAAAAAGCCTATCGTCACCGAAATTGCTCCGGCACCGACGTTCTACATGGCCGAAGACTATCACCAGCAATATTTGGAAAAGCGCGGTCTCTCTAGCTGCCACCTGGGTTAAGGGCAGAGACCATCTATGCCAAAGCGCTGCTGCATGAAACGCTGGCCGACGACGCCCAGCAGTCCAGCGATTCCCTGGCCGCCTGCCATGAACGCGAGCAAGCCCCGGCGCTGCTGCGCGAAGCCCTGGAGGTCTATAACGCCGAAGATTTTCCAGAGCAGTTCACCGACGGATGGGCGGCCATCAAACGCCTGGAAGGACAGCTATAGCGAACCAGGACATGCAGCCTGCTTGTAGAGGCGAAGGCGATGCCTCCGGCGTTCCAGGCCACGCAGGTGGCCTTCAGCCGCCAGCCTCCTGACGGTTATATCCCCCTGAAACCGCTGGATTCCAGGTTGCAGAAATCTGCACCAGGGGGTAGAATGCGTAAGAAGCTTTACAGCACCGGACTGCCAGATGCCAGCACACCTTCAACATACTTATTCGCTGGCTGGCAGAGAGCGTAATCTTACACGTATATCACTGTTGAGGAAGCACATACGATGAAACGGACCTGGCAACCCAAACGTATACCTCGTAAACGTGAACATGGTTTTCTCAAGCGGATGTCCACGCGCGGAGGCCGCAAAGTCTTGCGCGCCCGGCGACTGAAGGGCCGCTGGCGGCTGACCGTCGTATAGCGGAGCCTCCGCGCCCTGGCTGAACGAAAGGCAGCAAGATGCAGGCGGAAACGCAGGCAGCCACCCGGCCCACCATCATACCCACGCGCAAGCCGCTCCGCTTGAAAAAAACACGCGACTTCCAGCGCGTGCGCCAGCAGGGCCGCTCGGTGAGTACCGCGCGGCTCACGCTGGGCTGGGTGCCGAATGCCTGCGACGCCTGGCGCTCTGGCTACACCGTTGGCAAGCGCGTGGGCGGAGCCGTCACGCGCAACCGCGTCAAGCGCCGCCTCCGTGAAATCATCCGTCTTGAGATCAAAGCAGGCCATCTGGCCCCCGGCTATGATCTGGTCTGGATCGCGCGCCCTGGCGCCGCGCAGGCCACCTATCAGGAACTGGCTGCCGATGTCGTTCAGCTCTTGCAACGCGCCCGCCTGTGGCGCGCTGCCTCGCCAGAAGGGACTGGCTCAGTATGAAATATGTCGCGCTCGGCTTGATTCGCTTCTACCAGAAATTCATCTCGCCTCTGACGCCGCCAAGCTGCCGGTTTGAACCCACCTGCTCCCACTACGGCTACGAGGCAATCAGCAAATACGGCTTCTTTCGAGGCGGCTGGATGACCATCAAGCGCATTGGGCGCTGCCACCCCTTTTATAAGGGCAGCCTGTATGATCCTGTACCTTAGATACGATCACCATTCGCCCTTTTGGAAGATGTCCTGGAGGAGCAGCAAGGAGTTGTGATGCCACCAGCATCACGTATGATTTATCTGGTATCATCTATTCATGATTGTCTGGCTAGTGGCGCAGCGCCGCGCAAAGGCCCGGCCAGCGCAGGGAGGGGTCTCGCGTGTCTGAGATTTTCACACTCTTAGGATATATTTTTTACTATCCGATCTTTAACGTCCTCATGTTCCTGTACTGGCTGGTACGCGATTTCGGCCTTTCTATCGTCCTGCTCACCGTCATGGTCCGGCTGGCGCTGGTCCCCATGACCTTCAAACAACTGCATTCCCAGCGCAAGCTGATGGAGATTCAGCCCAAAATCGCGGAGCTAAAAGCGCAATATGGGGACGATAAGCAGGGCTTTGCCAGAGCGCAAATGCAGTTGATGCGCGAAAACAACGTCAGCGTCTTCGGCGGCTGCCTGCCGCTGCTTATTCAACTGCCCATTCTCTACGGCCTCTTCAATGCCTTGCGCACCGGCCTGGGCAGCAATCCTAACGACGGTCTGTACCCATTCTTGCAGTTCGCCCGGATCAGCAGCTCGCATCCGCTAGACACCTGGCTGCGCTGGTTTAGCTGGCTGCCCGGCCATCCAGCACTGAACCTGAACGTGGCAGACCCCACCCATGTCCTGCCCATTCTGGCCGCGCTCTTTACCTTTATCCAGATGCGCATGATCCAGGGGCGCACGCAGCCGAAGCCCGCCGGAGCCGATCCCAAAAAGACCGCCCAGCAGAATGCTCAGATGCAAAGCATGAGCATCATGACCTACTTCACGCCAGCCATCACCCTCGTCTTTGCCTGGCAGTACGCGGCAGGTCTGGCCCTCTACTGGACCGTCGGCACGCTGTTTGCTATCGGCCAGCAATACATCATCTATGGCTGGGGCGGCCTCTTCAAAGGCATCCCGCGCCTGGAGCAGTGGGCAGCGCAAAAAAACCAAGAGCATGACGCCCGCCGCGAGGCCAAACTGATTGCCAAAGGCATTATCTCTGCTCCAACCGTCGTCGAAGGCTCGCTCACCAGCGCCATCAACACCACCAAAAATAGTGCTAACGGCACAGGCAAATACGGAAACAAATCTGCAAAATCGAAGGATTGGATCGAGGAAGCGAAAGCCCAGAGCGGGCAGGAGAATGGCAAAAAAGCCAGCCCACGTCCATTCCCTACCTTGATGAAACCCAAAGAGACACCAGCGCTCCCTGCTCCGTCTTCAAAAGAAACGGCACCGGGCACCAGGGCCGTTCCAGGCACACCAAAAACCCAACCCCAAAACGGTACAGGGTCGGTCAATAGCACTAAGAACGGCGCCAGCGCCGGGGCCTCTGCCAAAGAGGGCGTGAAACCCCCTCTTGCCAGGACAAAGCCACAACCCACCCGGCGGGGCAATCCGCCCCGTAGTGGTTCTTTACCCAAGCCAAAGGGAGGCAAAAAATAGGTGGATACGGTCGAAGCCAGCGGCAAGACAGTTGATGACGCGGTTCTCCAGGCACTGGCGCGTCTTGGTCGGCGCCGCGATGAGGTCAATATCGAAGTCCTGCAAGAACCCAGTCGTGGCTCGTTCGGCCTGGGGATGCGCGACGCGCGCGTGCGAGTCACGGTCAAAGCGCGCCGGGCGTCATCCGGCGCAGTAATCACTCCTGAACTGGCCGACGCCCTCCTTGGCTTCGGCGACACTGCCGCTCCTTCAGCCCCACCAGGCCGCGCGCAGCAGCCTTCTAAGCCAGGGCAGCCCCAGCCCCGACCCGGCAAATTCCAGCCTTCGGTAGAAGAAGACGAAGAAGAAGAGGGACTGGAGGAAGAGTACGAAGAGGGCGAAGAAGAACTCTACGAAGAAGAGTACGAAGAAGAAGAAGAAGAAGACGCCCAGCCCGGAGCATCCATAGCCCAGGGCCGCCCTGCCAGAGCGCCCATGCTCGACGAAGCTGCCGAAGAAGAGGAAGAAGAGACGCCCGAAGGCGCCCCCAGCCCGGCCAGCCGCGAAGTCGTCACCACCGCTGTAGAAGTCCTGCAAACCATCCTGCACCACATGGGCATTCATGGACAGGTGGATGTCCGCAGCCGCGACCCGCTCACGCTCAATGTGCGCATGGATGACGGCCTGGGATTGCTCATTGGCCGACGCGGCGAAACCCTGGCCTCGCTCCAACTGCTCGTCAACCTGATCGTCAGCCACCAGACCAAACATCGCCAGCGCATCGTCGTTGACGTAGAGGACTATCGGCTGCGCCGCGAAGAAAACTTGCGCCAGCTTGCCTTCCGCATCGCTCAGCAAGTGCGCCAGTCGCGCCGCGCCATCCCGCTGGAGGCCATGCCCGCCAACGAGCGCCGCATCATTCACATGGCCCTCTCCGATAGCCCGGATGTCATGACACACAGCGAAGGCGAAGGCGACCAGCGGCGCGTGATTATCTCCCTCAAGCGCCCGATGGGACGATAAAACAAATACCGCCCGTGAGAAATGAGAGATAGGAAGGCAATGGCTCATGAGAGTGCCAGCCAGGCTGCGCCGCCCGATTTTCTCGTCGTCGGCCACGTCACCAAAGACTTGCTGCCCGACGGCGGCTATACGATAGGCGGCGCGGCCACCTTTGCCTCGCTCACCGCCCGGCGCCTGGGCCTGCGCGCAGGCATCGTCACCAGCGCCGCACCCGATCTGCTGGCGCGCCTCCCTGACGCCCTGCCAGACGTAGCCATCGCAGCAGCCCCGGCAGCCGAATCAACCGCCTTCGAGAACATCTATCACAACGGACACCGCCGCCAGTACCTGCGCGGGCGCGCCGCCACGCTGGGGCCAGACGACGTGCCCGCCGCCTGGCGTGCCGCGCGCATCGTCCTGCTTGGCCCACTGGCCCAGGAAGTCGCTCCCGAACTCGCCACCATATTTCCCGATGCCCTGCTGGGCGCCAGCCCCCAGGGCTGGCTGCGCCGCTGGGATGCCGATGGTCTCGTCTCGCCCACTGCCTGGGACTCCGCCGCCTCCATCCTCCCTCACCTCCACGCCCTCATCCTCAGCCGTGAAGACCTCATCGCCCACAACAGCGGCGAAGAGCAGCTTGAGGCGCTGCTCGACACCTGGGCACGCCAGACGCCCCTGCTCGTCCTGACCCAAGGCGTCGAAGGCGCCACCCTCCACAGCAGCGGCACAGCGCGCCATTTCCGCGCCTTCCCAACGCGCGAAGTCGACCCCACTGGCGCGGGCGATGTCTTTGCCGCCGCTTTCCTCATCCAGTATGCGCTCGGCCAGGACGCCGCCGCCGCCATGCGCTTCGCCAACTGCGCCGCTTCCTTTGTTGTCGAGCAGCCCGGCACAGCGGGCATCCCCACGCCCCAGCAGATCGCCGCGCGCATGCGCCGCAGCAGCATCCAATCATAGCACCAGGCCCTTCCTGGTAAAGCCTTACCCCACCTCTTCTGCTATATCTGAACCAATCACCGCCAACACCCCCTCCTCCTCCACATCAGCAGCCACTGGCAGCTTTGCTTGCTCACGCAGCGCCTCAATCTTTCGCAAAGGCTTTTCCAGTTCCCGACGCCGCGTTGTCATCAGCGCATCATACTCTTTTTGCGTTTCTCCGATCTTCTTCCCTAGCATCTCCATCCTCTTCACAAACTGTCCCCACTGCTCATTAAACTTTCCAAACAGGGTAAGAATCTCCCTGGACGCCCGTTCCAGCTTGAAATTATCAATGGCCTGGTGAATCACCACCAGAATAGCAAACAGGGTCATTGGAGAGCAAAGGATCACCTTGCTCTTGAGCGCCTCATCCAGCAGTGAGCCATCCTGTTCCTGAACGAAAGCATAAATCTGCTCATTGGGGATAAAGAGCAGGACATAATCAACCGTATTTTGCGCAGGGTTGATATAGTCGCGGCTGGTCACTTCTCGTATCCGGTTTCGCATATCTTTCAAGAAGGCCACCCGCAATCGTTCCCTCTCTGCCTCTGATGAAGCCTCAAGGAACTTGAGATAATTTTCAAGCGGAAACTTCACATCCATATTCAGCTTCAGATCTCTGGGAAGGAAGAACGTAAAATCTGGTCGGGCATTCGTCCCTTCAATCGTCTTCTGTTTCAAATAATTCACATTCTCCACGAACCCGACCAGACGCAAAATATCCTCAGCCATCCGCTCCCCCCACTGCCCCCTGACCCTTGTATTTGCCAATGCCTCCCGCAGAGTCGCCGTCGTTTGGCTCAACGCCGTAGTTTGCTCACTCGTGACTCGCAGTTGATTGATTAATTCGCCATATTGCTGTGCCCGCTCTGCTTGCATCTCGCGTATAGACGACGACATGCGCTCAAGCTGAAAACTCATCTGGTGCAACTGCTGGTCAATCAGCGCTTTCTTCGCGTCCAGGTGCATCGCGTTTGCTTGCGCTTGCGATCCTAGCTGCTCTCTTGCCATATTCACAAGCGCAGCGTTCGCCTGCGATAACGCCTGAAATGAAAGATTGCCAAAGCTGGCTTGCAGACTTTCCATCATTGCATCCCTATCTGCCTTACGCTGCTCCTCGCTGGAGCGCAAGGCTTCAGCAGCAAGCGCCTGCATGCTCTTTGTCTGGATAATCTTCAAAGCAAAAGCAGCAGCCACACCCACCACCAGCCCCGCCGCAAACGTCAAAACCGGCAGCCAGTCCATAGTTCCCTCCTGAATCAAAGATGCACTCGACAGCACGAGTGAGCATTACTATAGGCAGCCGGCAGAAAAATATCAAGATAACATAGCCAAATAGTTCTATTCAAAAGATTGAAAAGGCCGAAAATACCAGATTAGCTTGAACGGGCAGAGTGGGCAGAATCCCCCACTCCCAGGCAGAATGGGCAGAACGGGCAGAGTGGGCAGAATGGGCAACCGCTGAGACTTGCAAGACCTATCAAACTCTGGTACAGTATGGCCGTATTTTATACGCCCAGGAACAGGCGCCAGAGACAAGAGCAAGGGGACAGCGATGGACAACAATCTCAACGTTCAGGACGACGACCAGGCAACCGCTCCAAAAGGAGACGAAACGGCTGGCACCATCTCTTCAACACTCTTCTCATCGACGCGAGCCAGTCGGATTCGCCGCCCCACCGTTTCGGGCCGTCCAGGCTCAGGGGCAGGCACTGCCACGAGCGCGGGCGCCTCACCAGCGCCCGCAGGCGCACCCACTGGCAGCGGCGCGCCCACTGCCAGCCCTTCTGGCAGACTCACTGGCCCGCGCACCTACGCGCATCTGACGGCAGGACTGTGCTATCTTGGGACACCCATCGTTCCGGCCATCGTCCTCTTCACGCCCTCGCCCCATCGCTTCTCTCGCTTTCACGCCCTCCAGGCGCTGGCCCTCTTCATCGTCGGAACCATCCTGGCCTTTTGCCTGAGCCTGTTCAGGCCAACCAGCGTCCCCCTCGGCATCCTCTACACCCTGCTGGTAGTGGCGGCCATTATCCTCGCCCTGCTCTGGATGGCCGCAGCTATTGCAGCCTTCGAAGGCGTCGCCATAGCCCTCCCATTGCTTGACCGGCCACTTCCCCGCACGCCCGACCTGGAGGAACATCAAAGCGGGCGCATTTCCAGGCAGCAAGCTGGTACAGAACTCATTATCGCTGCCGGAGTAAGCGCCCTCTTACTGATTCTCACCTTCACCATTCCAACGGTTGGCTGGTTCAAGGGCCTCTCAAAATCCACCCTGGCATCCCTTGGCCTGCCTGGTGGCCTGCCACTCTGGATGATCGTCTCAGCGCTGCTGAGCAGCATCGTCTTTGCCGGAATTGGCCTGATTGTCCTGGCAGTCTTCTTGATCGGGCTGCGCAAGGGCAAATTTTTCCCACTCCCCACCAGCGGCGCCGCCATCGTGGGCGCCGCGCTCACCGCCGCAGGCACCGGACTCTTGCTCGCCGATACCTTGCAGCGCTCGCTCTATAGCCTGCTCACTCAACAGTTCGATACGCTGGTCAACAACAGCAGCCCCGCCATCAGCAGCAAAAACGCGCAGTCCATCCTTCAGGGCGGCCTGACCAGCCTGCACAGCATCACCGCAGGCCAGCCGCTTCCTCTGCTGCTGGGCACCTTGCTGCTCGTCCTGGGCGTGCTGGTGATGCTCTTCCTGCTCTCGCAGCTCTACTATAAACGCTAGCCAGCATTCAGAATCCCGCGAGCCAGCGCTCGTTAACAATCACCACATCTGGCCCAAAGTTGAGAATACTATCAGTCGGCAGAAGCTGTGGCCGTCCGCCCAGTCGCTGCCTGCCTCCCACTTCTGGTCCAAGCTCAATACCGAGCAGCCGGTGATTATTCTGATCGAAACGGAGATCACCCACAACCCCCAGCAGTCGTCCCGTGTCGGTCAGAACCCGCCTGCCAATCACCTCAGATGCTTTCGGGAGATCTTTCATCATCGACGTGTCCGGCCTGGCCTGCGTCCCCGGCAGAAACGTCACGGCGTCCACGCCGATGCGCGCCTGAGCGGCTGGAACAATCCCTGATCCCTGGAACAGCCCGGCCTTATACGTAAACGCCTGAATACTTTGCAACTGCTGATCGAGCAAGACATCCTGCACTTCGCCAACTTTTTGCCCCTTGCTGGCGTCTACCAGGGGGTGCCCCCGCAGTTGCGAGGCCAGCACCCAATTCCCAATACCCGCCTGCTGGCCGACCTGCGCGTAGGGAGCGCCAGGCGCTTGCCCTGGTGCCTGGCCGGATGGCTCCTGCTGAGATGGAGGCTCTCGATAGGAGGGCATCCCGCCAGCCCCCTGCGGGATAGCCTGCTCACCAGGCCCTCCAAATGGCTCGCCCGGCGGCTGCATTGACTGCTCCTCTGGTGGATGGGAGTAAGGCGGTAGTTCTTCCGGTGGTTGCATTGGTGGCTGCTGCATAACGTTTGGCTCCTTTATAGTGGGGGAGAAGAACAACAACACCCAATCTCTTCTTGCTCAACCTATGCGGCAAGATATAGGCCAGCAGTGGACCAGGCAAGCGCGTGCCTATTTGCTGGCGCCCCGCCGCCTATCACGCCCGAAAGGCAGCGAAAGCCGGAAACGCCGCAGCACCCACTCGCCAACCAGCAGCCCCAGCATCACCAGCAGCGCCAGTGCCGAAACCAGCGCGCCCAGCACGAAGGACGCGGGGCGATAGAGCAGATGGATGGTATGCGCGCCAGCAGGCACGTAGAGCGCTTGAAACATCTCATTCGCAGGATGAAGAGGCTCGCTGGCCCCATCCACATCACCCTGCCAGCCGGAATCATAGCCCTCGTCCACAATCAACCACTGTCCCGTCGTCGTCTCTGTGCGCAGTGTAATCTCGCCGGGTTGGTCGGTCAGCACCGTGATTGCCCCCTGGCCCGCTGTGGTATCGTCAGGAAGCGGTGCTGTGCCCTCGATGATCGCGTCGCGCCCGCCCGGACGGAGCGTGGGCAGCAGCGCCAGCGTCTGCGCTTCACCATCAGATGGCAGCACCCGCGCGGCGAAATAAAAGCGCGGGCGAGCGAATGTATTGCGCCAGAGCGTGATGCCCCCCTGCGTCCAGAGCGCCACAAATGGCCCGCTGGCCGCCGTCTGACCGGAGTTCAACGTCTTGCAGCGGTTGGGATCAAAATCCGGCAGCGTCGCGTAATATTCCACGCTCGCCGCGCCCAGCAGCACTGGCGAAGGGCAATCCAGGAACTGACAGCAGAACGCATTCGTCTGCCCCAATCCTGGGTCCATCACCAGCATATAATGCAGATAGCGGCTGCTCGCCGTAATCTCATAGGCGCGCAGATCATGCAATCCATAGGGCAGGCCGCTGTCCGGCCCGATAAGCGTTGAAGCCGCCGCCATGCGCGCCGTGCCAACCGTCTGCTGAAGGCGCACCATCGTAGGCGTCTCTGGATAGGCCACGCTGGCCGATGGCTGCGGCGTATAGGGCGCGGCAAATAGCAGTTGATCGCACAGGATCAGCCCCAGCAGCAGACCGCCCACCACGCGCCCGCTCAGCCAGCCTTGCCAGCGCAGCAAGAGCAGCGCGCCCGTCGCCCAGAGCAGAAACACCGCCAGCCGTATCCAGGGTATAACCCATTGCAACTGCGCGGCTTCCAGGTGTGGCGGATGATAGAAGCGACCAACCGCCCATAAAAGCAGCGGGAGCAGCACCACCACCCCCAGCAGCGCGGCCAGCACGCGGCGGTTGGCGCGGTGCCAGACGCGCCTCAGTGGAGCCTGGCGACTAAAGATCGCGGCTAGAGGGGCCTGCGGGTGCCGCCAAGCCTGCCTGCGCAGGCTCCCCACCCCAGGCACGCACGGCGTTCGTTCCAACTCGCCTGCGCGAGTACCTGCTCCGCCGTTTGCAGGCCCTGGGGCAAGCGCCGTCTTGCCCCAGGCCAGCATCTCCTCGAAGCCGAAGCCCGCCAGCGCGGAGACGCCAAAAATAGCGAGCAACCCCAGGCGTGACCAGGAATCTCGATCCAGAATGGGCAGATGGCTTAGCCAGACAAAGGGTGGTATCCGATAGAGTAAACCAGCAAACACCACAGCCAGCACTACGAAAAACGCGATCTCGCCCCGGCGCTCGCGCCGACGCAGCGCCAGCAGCGCGGCGAACGCCAGCACCAGCGCCACCGCGCCCGCGTACCAGACTTCTTCGTTATAATTTCTCGGCCCCCAGTAATTATTCACCAGCGCCGGAGTCCCCCAGATGTTGGGGACAAGCCAGGTGAGCAGCCCCTGAAGCGGCACCTGAATCGCTCCATACTGCGGGCCACGTAGCTGGCTGGCGAGCGTCTGTGGCAGCAGCGCCAGCGTCGGCACGTATTGAATCGCCGCCAGCCCAACGCCCAGCAGAACACCGCCCACCCAGCGCGCCAGCAATCGGGCGCGTCCCAGCCAGGACAGCAAGCGCGGCGACGCCACCAGCCAGAGGGCATAGAGTCCAGCCCCCAGCATCACATGGAAGCTCATCTCTGGATGGCCGGAGAAGCCCACCAGCGCGACGATCACCGCCAGCACCACCACGCGCCGCGCGGCTGGCGCTCGGATGGCGCGCTCCGTAGCCCACATCGCCCAGGGCAAGAGCATCGCTGCCTGCCCGACGGTATGAACCAGCCAGACGACAATAAACGAGCTAAACATAAAGGACAGTGCTGCCACGAGCGCCGACGCCTGGCCCAACCGCAGCGAGACGCGGCCAAAGACATACATCCCCAGCCCAACCATCCACCACTTCAGCAGCGTCATTACCGTCATCCCAAACGGATAGGGCAGAAGCGCCGCGATCCAGTTGAGCGGATAGAAGACGCCCGGCTGATCGGCGGCAAGAAACGGCGTGCCGCCCGCGACATACGAGTCCCAGAGCGGCAGATGCCCGGCCAGGAGCTGCTGGCGCAGAAAGAGCATCCAGGGGCTAATGTCAAGCACATCATCAAAAAGGGCAGGATTTTGCGGCAGCCCACTGTGTGGGAGGTCAACTGACCAGGGCGGCCCTTGCAGCAAAATATCGCCAGTAATCGTCGCGCCACCGCCAAACAACGAATGACTCAGAAGCAGCACCGGCAGCGCCAGAATCACCAGTACCGGCCAAGTCGCCAGCAGCCAGCGCTTGAGCGCGGGGATCTTGGATGGCAAGCGAGATGGTTCTTCCAAACCATCTCGCCGCTGCTCTACTGGAAGCGATGTCTGTCTTTCCTGCATATGCCAGCCAGATTTGCTCTCCTTGACAGGGAATTGATGGGCGCGCCGATGTGCTGCTTGCTCTGGCATCCCCCATCCACTCTATGAACGCGGGCTGCGAACGCGCAGTAACAAGCTGGCTTGTCGGCCAACGCCGCACCCCGCCCGTCTATCATCCATGCCGGGCGGGATACGAGACAAAGACCGTCTTCACCTCGCTGAATTCGTCCACCGCGCCAGGGCCAAGCTCGCGGTGGCCGTTGCCGCTGGCCTTCAGCCCTCCAAAGGGCAGATGCGGCTCTGCCCCTGTCGTGGGCGCGTTGAAGTAGATCAGCCCGGCCTCAATATCGCGCATCGCCCGGAAGACCGTGCGCATATCTTCGGTGTACATCGCGCAGGAAAGGCCATACTCCGTGGAGTTCGCAACCTGAATCGCCTCTGCATAGCTCTCCACCGGAATTATCGAGATAACCGGCCCAAAAATCTCTTCGCGGGCAATACGCATCCCCGGCGTCACCTCGCTGAAGACCGTTGGCGCATAGAACGCCCCCTCCGCCAGTGGACCATCGCTGTAGGCGCGGCCACCCGTCAGCAGCTTTGCGCCCTCTTGCTTGCCAATCTCCGTATATTCATGCACCGCGCGCACGCGCCCCAGATTTACCAGCGGCCCCATCTGCGTCTCCGGCTCCAGCCCATCGCCCACGCGCAGTTTCTCCGCCGCCGCCACAATACGCTCCTGAAACTCCTTCAGCCTGGAGCGGTGGATAATCACGCGGCTGGTCGCTGTGCAGCGCTGGCCGGTTGTACCAAAGCCCGCCCAGGCGACACCCGCTGCCGCATCTTCCAGATTGGCATCTTCCATAATCAGGATCGCGTTCTTCCCGCCCAGTTCCAGGCTGCACCGCCGCAGGTCGCGCCCGCAGAGTTCGGCCACCCGCTTGCCCACTTCCGTTGAGCCAGTCAGCGAGATCATCGCCACGCGCCGATCCGTCACCAGCGCGTCGCCCAGCGTCCCGCCTGGTCCGGTCACGAGATTGAGAACGCCCGGCGGCAATCCGGCATCCACCAATGCCTCTACCAGCTTCACTCCCAGCAGCGGCGTATCGCTGGCAGGCTTCAGCACAACCGTATTGCCAGCCATCAGCGCCGGGAACGTCTTCCACGCCGGAATCGCCATCGGAAAGTTCCAGGGCGTAATGATGCCCACCACGCCCAGCGGCTGGCGGATGGTCAAACAGATTTTATCCGCCTGCGCGGAGGGGACCGTCTCGCCTTCGGCGCGGCGTCCCTCCCCGGCGACATACTTCCCAAAATTGACCGCCGTAGCGACATCCCCGCGCGTCTCCATCAGAATCTTGCCCATCTCGCGGGTCATCAGCCGCGCCAGGTCTTCCGCGCGCTGCTCCAGCAGGAGGGCCGCGCGCAGAATGATCTCGCCGCGCTCCGGGGCAGGCATCGCCCGCCATGCCGGAAACGCCGCCTCCGCCGCGCGAATCGCCGCGTCCACGTCGGCAGCCGTCGATTTCTGGAACCGTCCAAGCACCTCGTTGGGATGGGCCGGATTCGTATCAAGAAAGGTCTCGCCGGAGACCGACTCACGCCATTCCCCGCCGATATAGTTTTTATACATCTGCATCTCGGTGGCTGTCGCAGCCATAGGTATCAGTTCTCCTTTGAACGATAAAAAAACACACACGTGTCCAACAGATCGTGAAATATGCCCCAACATTATAACATGAGAGTGCCCGTTACATCGCCTGCCTGCTCATACTGACCCCTCACTTGCCGGAATGTTTCTGAGAGGATATAGTTATCTCCGATGGACTGATAGACCCCCAGACATGCAGAGCCATCATGTATGGCGCGCCATCTGCTGAGGATACGATGCCAGAAGCCTGAAAGGGGTCCAATGCCCAGGAATCTTGGAGGGAGAAGGGTAAGCTATGTCTATGCTTATCCCGCGCGACGATAAATTTTACCGCCTCTTCGATCAGGCGGCAGCCAACGTTTTGCGCGGCGCGGAGCTGCTGAGCGATCTGCTCAATCACTTTACCGATGTTGCTACCAAAGTCAAGCTGATCCAGGCAGCCGAACACGAGGGCGATGCCCTCACCCACGAAATCTTTGAGCAACTCAACCGCACGTTTGTTACCCCCATTGACCGCGAAGATATTGCTGCAATTGCCCACGCGCTGGATGATGTCCTTGATTTCATCGAAGCCAGCGCCGACGCCTTTCAACTCTACGATATTGACGAGCCAACCACAGCAGCGATTGAATTGGGTGGGCTGATCCTGCAAGCGACTCAACAGGTCCAGCAAGCCATCGGGGCCATGCGCCATCGCAAGCAGGTCGCCAGGGTACGCGAAGCTGTCGTCGAGATCAACCGCATCGAGAACCTGGCCGATCAGGTCTATCGCGGCGCGATGAGCAGCCTTTTTCGTCAGGCCGACCCGGTGCGCATGATTAAGTGGAAGCAGGTCTATGACTACCTCGAAGAAGCCACCGACCTCTGCGAAGATGTTGGAGATGTCCTCCAGGGAGTGATGCTCAAAAATGCCTAACATCCCTGGCACAACCCTACGTTGGTTCGCCCCACTTCTGCCAGTCAGGAGACCGGCGCTGCGCCCTACCCAGAGAGGATTCTAAGCATGCTTGCTCCACATACCACTGGTGGCTTGATCTTCTTAATCCTTACCATCGCAGTTGCCCTCGCGTTCGACTTCACCAACGGCTTTCACGACACTGCCAATGCCATCGCCACCAGCGTCTCCACGCGCGTGCTGTCGCCGCGCGTTGCCATTCTCATGGCCGCCATCCTGAACTTCATCGGCGCATTCATCAGCACCAAAGTAGCGAAAACCATCGGCAGCGATGTCGCTCAGGGCACCGCCCTTACCTCGGTAGTGGTCATGGCCGCGCTGCTGGCAGCCATCTGCTGGAACCTGCTGACCTGGTATTACGGGCTGCCCAGCAGTTCATCGCATGCACTCATCGGCGGCGTGATCGGCGCGGCAGTCGCCGGAGCGGGAACGTTCGGCATCCTCAAAGCCGCTGGCATCATTACCATCCTCCTCTCGCTGATCCTCTCGCCGGTGGTTGGCTTTCTCATCGCCTATCTACTCGGCCTGGGGCTGCTCTGGCTCTTTCGCGGCTTCATGCCCGCGCAGGTCACAACTGCCAGCCGCTGGCTTCAACGCGCCAGCGCTGCCTTTGTGGCCTTCAGTCACGGCTCCAACGACGCTCAGAAGACAATGGGCGTGATTACCGCCGCCGTGCTGGCTTACCAATTCGGCGCGACCCCCGCGAAATTTGACGTGCCAGCCTGGGTCATTGTCCTGAGCGCCACCTCGATGGGCTTGGGCACCAGCTTTGGCGGCTGGCGCATCATCAAAACAATGGGCATGCACATTGTCAAACTGCGCCCGCTGGATGGCTTCGCTGCCGAAAGCGCCTCTGCCGCCACGATCATCACTGCCAGCCTTCTGGGCCTGCCGGTCAGCACCACGCACACCATCGCCGGGTCCATCATGGGCGTGGGCGCGCGCCAGCGGCTCTCCGCCGTGCGCTGGGGTGTGGCGGGCAACATGGTCACTGCCTGGATTTTCACCGGCCCGATCACCGCTCTGCTGGCCGCAGGGATTTACTTCCTCTTCCGCCTGGTGGGCCTCTAAAATAAATCATGAGGTTGACATATGTACCTACACCCTGCTCATAAAGGCGCAGGAATTTACCGCCACAAAACTCTTTTAACAACTCGCCGCTGGTGGAAAGGGGTTGACATATTAGAATATTTATTCTAGTATCACTTCTATGAACGATATTTGCGTACCGACTTTGTTCCAGCGAGGCAATAAGGAACGTCATACAGAATGAAATGAATAAATCATCTAAAAACAGAGGAAACCTATGAAACGCAGCACACGACAGTTATATACCATTGGATATGCAGGCCACACGCTGGAGACCTTCATCCAGGCACTTCAGACGAGGGGTATCTCGCTCTTGCTTGATATTCGCATGACACCCATCAGCCGTAAAAAAGGGTTTTCAAAAACGGCTCTATCTCAAGCCGTGACATCTGCTGGCATGAGCTACCAGCACTTACGTGCCCTCGGCAGCCCTAAAGAGCTGCGACAACGCCTTTCTGCCGAAGGCGACTATGAAGCATTTTTTACAGCTTTTCGAGCATATCTAGGTTCGCAACAGAACGACCTTGAGCTAGCCGCAGCACTCGCTTCAGCCCAGCCAGTCTGCCTGATGTGTGTCGAACAATGTCCAGATGAATGTCACCGCAGTGTGGTAGCAGAGGCCATTGCTCAAGTAATTGGCAAGCGAATTACTATACAGCATTTACCAGCACCAAAAACACCTGCTAAAACGGCTCAAACAAGGGCGGCTGGATAAGGTTTCCCTGCTGCGACGGCGGATAGAAGAGGCCAATGATGAGCCAGACCTTCGGATGCTTTCTCATTGTCCCCATAAAGAAGTAGAAATCATGTTTGGGGCCTGGAAGTTCTTGCTCATACATTTCCCGAAACTTGCTCTCCCACCGATCTCCATAGTTTTGATGCCACTTCCTATATGACTCCATGACTTCCCAGCTAATGATAGATATTCTGTGGCCCCGGCAGCGCGAATCATTACACGTGAATTCGTAGAAAAAATCGTAAGGGATCTTCTCTAGCTCCCTTATGATGCGATGGACATCCTCCCGCTGCATCTCATCAAGCAAAGAGGGCTGCTGAATCTTGGCAAGTTCTTCAGCAGACCAGTGAGGGTCTTTTTTAGGTTGAATGACAAGCCGCTTAATCTGCTTAGGGCGAATGAGTCCCAAAGAAATTTTTGAGGCTTCTTGCTGCTCCTGGAGTGCTTCAACTGAAGGGCTTACCAGAGGCAGTAATAATGCCCGGCGTTCCTGCCAGAAATCTCCTGTACCGAGCTTGCCAAGCACATGAAGAGTATTGATGTCAATATTGTACGACTCCGGGCGTGGGTCTTTGGGTGATTTGCGTATGTTTGCTTGAATTCGGCCATAGGTCGGAAATTGCTGCTCGTATTCCAGATAACGGTACGGAATAGGATAAAGCCGCACCCATTTCCTATCTTTAGTCACCCCAGCAACACAGACCGTCTCAATATATTTCTTGCTGGGGTTAGGATAGGCTTTGACAGTCACCAGAATTTCCTCACGCTTCCAAGGGTTGATAGCAAGCTCATCCCAATCTGGCGCTTGATCTTCCATAGATTCTCTCCCGTGTAAAGCATGACCATCACTACAACACATCTCTAGTCAAGCAATAAACATTATACTCAACTGCTTTTACTTCGCACGAAAGAAGAGGTGCCCTCTGTCATCCCTGTGCTATAATAGAACAGCATTTCTATTGGTGAGGTGGCCTTATCGCCAGGGTCTCACAGACGTTCTATGAACAGCCCACGCTGGAGCTTGCCCGCGCTCTCATCGGCATGACACTGCTGCGCGCCACGCCGGAGGGCGTCTCTGGCGGGATCATCGTTGAAACCGAAGGCTATCTTTCGGCCATTGACCCGGCGGCGCACGGCTACCAGCGCCGCACGCCGCGCACCAGTATCATGTATGGCCCGCCGGGCTATGCCTATATCTACTTCAGCTACGGGATGCACTGCTGTTTGAATATCAGCACAGAGCCAGAGGGCGTGGGCGCCGCTGTCCTGATTCGTGCCATCCAGCCAACGGTTGGCATAGACCTGATGCGCCAGCGCCGGGGAGATCATTTGCCGCTGCGCGATCTGGCGCGAGGGCCGGGGCGCGTCTGCTCTGCATTGGGGCTGACACTGGCAGAAAACGGTATCTCGTTGACAGGCGAGACCCTCTGGCTCGATGACGAGCCAACGCTGGCCCCCGATGCCGTGATTGCCACTTCACCCCGTATCGGTATCAGCGTGGGCACCGACCTGCCCTGGCGCTGGTATCTTGTTGACAGTCCGTATGTCTCTGGAAGCCGGGCATTGAACCATCATATGTCGCCAGCCCGGCGGCGCTCTACGAGGGACGCGCGTGTCTATCCATCTGCTGCCAACTGATGTTGCTGCCAAAATTGCCGCCGGAGAAGTCGTCGAGCGACCCGCCTCCGTCGTCAAAGAACTGGTGGAAAATGCTATCGACGCCGGAGCCACCACGATCCGCGTCGATCTGCAAGACGGCGGGCTGCGCCTGATTCGCGTCAGCGACAACGGGCACGGCATCCGGGCAAGCGAACTGGAACTGGCGCTGGCGCGTCACGCCACCAGCAAAATCCAGACACTGAACGATCTGGAGCGCATCCAGACGCTGGGCTTTCGCGGCGAAGCGCTGGCAAGCATTGCTGCTGTCGCGCAGTTGACCATTACCAGCCGACCGCCGGAAAGCGAGATAGCTGCAACGATCACCGCCAGCCACAGCGCCCAGGGCCAGGCCAGCAAAGCAGGCGCGCCCATTGGCACGACGGTCAGCGTCCGCGACCTGTTTGCCAGCGTTCCCGCGCGCCTGAAGTTCCTCAAAAGCCGCAGCACCGAAACCGGCCACTGCCTGCACCTGCTTCAGCAATACGCGCTGGCCTATCCTGAAATCCGCTTTAACGTCACCAGCGAGAGCCGCGAAGTCTTCAGCACCTCCGGCGATGGCAAGCTCTTGAGCGTGCTGGTCGCCGTCTATGGCCTGGAAATCGCCGACCAGATGATCGCCGTGCAGAGCGCTGCGCCCGATCAGGTAGCCGACGCCACCCCGCCGCCAGAAGTCTCCGGCTATATCAGCCGCCCTGGCTGCTACAAATCTACTCGTCAGTACCTGTCGTTCTTCGTCAATCGGCGCTGGGTGCAGAGCCGCATGCTCAGCTTTGCCATCGAAGAGGCGTATCACTCGCTGCTGCTGGCCGGGCGCCACCCCGTTGCCGTCCTCAACGTCCACCTGGACCCCGCGCTGCTGGATGTCAACGTCCATCCAGCCAAAACCGAGGTCCGGTTTCTGCGCGAACGCCAGGTCTATGCCGCCGTCCAGCGGACGGTGCGCGCCGCCCTGCTGGAGATCAGCGAAGCACCTCATCTGGCGGCGCGCGCTTTCTCGCCTCCCATCCGGTCTGAGATGCCAGCCCCAGCCACCAGCATCAGCCCTGGCCCAGAGCCATCCACGCCTGCCCCTGCCGCAGCAAGCGAGGCCAATACATCGGAGCTTGATGCTGCCAACCCTGGCGCGCCACCAGCCCAGCCAACCTTTGCGCCGGGGCCGCTCTGGGGGACACCGCTGCCTGGAAGCTGGCCCGGCAAGCCAGATGCCTCAGCACGCGCGCCCTGGGAACGTGGCGAGCGCGCCAGAGGTGGCGCTGCCGGTTTTCATGTCCCCGCGCCCGGCGCCTATGAACACTTTCAGACTACCGGACGCCTTCCGGCCTTGCGCGTCTTGGGCCAGTTAGCCCAGAGCTACATCATCAGCGAAGGCCCTGACGGTCTCTATCTGATAGACCAGCACGCTGCCCACGAGCGTATTCTGCTGGAAGAGATGGTGGCCGGGATGAAAGCGCAGGCGGCTACCGCCCAACTGCTGCTCAATCCGCTGCCGCTTGAATGCGCGCCCCGCGAGCGCGAAGCTGTTGAAGATCAACTCGACGCGCTGCGCGCGATTGGCTTTGATCTGGAGCCGTTTGGCCCGGCCACCCTGCTCATACGCGCCGTGCCCGGACCGCTTGCCAAACAGGCTCGCGCCAGCAGCGACGATCTGCGCGAACTGCTGCTCGAAGTGGCGGGCTATCGAGAAACCGCCAGCGGCCACAGCGAAACCTGGCAAGAACACGCGCTGGCAAACGTCGCCTGCAAAGCCGCCATCAAAGCGGGCGATGTGCTGGCGCTCGAAGAGATGCGCGCCCTCATCGGCCAGTTGGAGCAGGTGGATGCCCGCTATAGCTGCTGTCATGGCCGCCCCACGATGGTGCATCTGAGCCTGGCCGCGCTGGAGCGCCAGTTCGACCGGCGCTAATAAGAGGTTGTGGCTACCACTGGTTTCCAGCAGCCATCTTATGCTATCTTTTGTAGCGTGGTTTGTGGTTGTTCAGTTTGCTGGAGGCTTCGCTATGCAGCTTCTATCCCTGAAAAGCACCGTTCAGAGTATTGTCACGCAGGCCGAGCAGTTGAACAGTCAGAGCGACCGCCAGACGCTCTACGCGCATACCTGCCAGGTGCTGGCTTTGCTGCTCGAAGCTCCCGGAGAGGCCGGGCCTGGCTGGCCGAAAGCCGCGCTGCTTTTGCTGCGCCCACAGCCCGAACGTCAATCTGGCCCATCGCTCGCGCTCACTGGCACGTTCAGCGCGCTCAGCCGCTCGCGCAGCCGTCCGGTCGTGGAGACCATCACCGCGTCGCAAGTTTCGCTTGCCATGCTCCAGGAGCAGTTGCTCACCATCCTGGAACTGCCCGACATCACCACCCTTGCCGCACTTGACGATATTCAACAGCCTATCGAGCAGGCTATCTCTGTTGGCGCGCCGCGCTATAATCGCGGCGACATCGTGGGCTGCGCCCGGCTCTATTTCGCTACCGCCCTCACCCTGACCTCCGCTCAAGTCAGCCGGGGCTTTCCCGGCCAGGCCCGCGCGCTGGATACCCTGAAAAAAGGACTGGCGGAGGCGCAAGCGCTCAACGACGCGGACAGCCGCGCCTGGGCGCTGCGCCATGCCTTTGACCGCGTGCTGAAATGGGCGTAAGATAAGGGTCCAGGCTTTCCCCGTATTTCTTTCATTCTTCTCAAAGGAGCCGTTGTCAATGGACATCAAACAGGAGATTGCCCAACGCCACAGCACGCTGATTGAGGTGCGCCGTGACCTGCACCAGCATCCTGAACTGGCGATGGAAGAGGTACGCACCGCTGGCATCATTGCCGAACGCCTGCGCGCCAGCGGCCTGGAGGTGCGTACCGGCGTCGGCAACACCGGTGTCGTGGGTGTACTGCGCGGCAGCCATCCTGGCAAGACGCTCGCCATCCGCGCCGATATTGACGCCCTGCCAGTCCAGGAAGAAAACGATCTCCCCTTCAAGTCGCAGGTTCCCGGCAAGATGCACGCCTGCGGCCACGACGGCCATGTCGCCATCGGCCTCACCGTCGCCGACATCCTGGCCCAGCACCGCGATCAACTGCATGGCAACGTGAAGTTCCTCTTCCAGCCTGCTGAAGAGCGTATCGGCGGCGCGCAGCCTATGATTGAGGACGGTGCCCTCAAAAACCCCGACGTGGACGCGGTGATTGGGCTGCATCTGATTAACAACCTGCCTGTTGGACAGGTAGGTGTGCGTGCCGGAGCAACCTTTGCCAGCGCCGATGCTTTCACTATCCGTGTGCTTGGGCGCGGCGGGCACGGCGCCATGCCCAATCTCTCGGTTGACCCTATCCTGGCCGCCGGGCATATCCTGGTCGCCTTGCAATCCCTGATTAGCCGCGAAATCTCACCGTTCAATCCTGCGGTTGTCACGATTGGCAGCATTCACGGCGGCACAGCGTTTAACATCATCCCCGATGTTGTCGAGCTTCAGGGGACCCTCCGCACCTTCTCCGACGATGACCGCGACCACCTGGAGAAACGCATCAAAGCGCTTACCGAAAACGTGGCTGCCAGCCTGCGCGCCTCGGTAGAGGTCGAGACGACGCGCGGCTGTCCTGCCTGCGTGAGCGATGAGGGCATGGCAGCGCTGGTGCAGCGCGCCGCCGCTGAAACCGTTGGCGCCAATAATGTCCGCAGCGACCAGATGACCACCGGCAGCGACGATATGGCTTTCTTCCTTAACGCCGTCCCCGGCTGCTACTTCGTCGTCGGCACGCAAAACAAGGCGCTTGGCTGCGACGCGCCGCACCACAGCGCGCGCTTCAAGATTGACGAAGCGGGCCTGCCTGTCGGCGTCGAAGTCATGGTGCGCGCCGCCCTGGATTACCTCGGCTAGCACGCCGCTCAAAAGCCGTAAGGTCGCCTGTCGAGTAAACTTGCGGCTTAGCGTCCCCAAGGGGACACAGAGCCTCGCCTGCGCTGGCTAAGACGAACAAGAGGAAGCAATGGGCAGCGAGCGCATATCGCTTCCTCTCCCACTCTCTTTGAAAGGCAGCTATCTCTTATGGACATCAAACAGGAGATTGCCCAACATCGTGATACCCTGATAGCCCTGCGCCGCGACTTTCATCAGCATCCCGAACTGGCATTGGAAGAAGTACGCACCGCTGGTATTATTGCTGAGCGCCTGCGCGCCAGCGGCCTGGAAGTCCGCACCAACATAGGGCAAACCGGCGTCGTGGGCGTGCTGCATGGCAGCGCGCCAGGCAAGACGCTCGCCATTCGTGCCGACATTGACGCCCTGCCCCTTCAGGAAGAGAACGATCTCCCCTTCAAGTCGCAGGTTCCTGGCAAGATGCACGCCTGCGGCCACGACGGCCACGCTGCCATTGCCCTCACCATTGCCGACATCCTGGCGGCTCATCGTGATGAATTGCATGGCAACGTCACATTCCTCTTTCAGCCCGCCGAAGAGTGCCAGGGAGGCGCCGAACGCATGATCGCTGATGGCGCCCTTAAAAACCCCGACGTGGACGCGGTGATTGGGCTGCATCTTGGGAGCGGGTGGCCCGTCGGCCAGGTGGCCGTCGGCTCTGGAGCGCTGGCCGCCAGTTCCGATCAATTCACCATTCGAGTACGTGGGCGCGGTGGACACGGCGCCATGCCTCACTTCTGCGCCGACCCTATTCTGGCCGCCTCGCAAATCGTTGTGGCCTTGCAATCGCTTATCAGCCGCGAAATCTCGCCGTTCAATCCTGCGGTTGTCACCATTGGCAGCTTTCACGGTGGCACAGCCGCCAATATCATTCCTGACGAAGTGACCCTTCAGGGCACATTCCGTACCTTTTCGGAAGAGGATCGCCAGCATCTGGCGGCGCGCATCAACGAAGTCGCGCAGCAGATCGCGGCTGGCCTGCGCGCAACCGCAGCATTTGAGCTGCTTGATGGTTGCCCGCCCTGCGTCAGCGATGAAGGTATGGCAGCGCTGATTCGCCATGCCGCCGCCGGGGCAGTGGGCGCGGAGAACGTCATCCCGGCGCATAAAATTACGGCCAGCGACGACATGGCCTTCTTCCTCAATGCGGTTCCCGGCTGCTACTTCAGCATCGGCGCGGGAGATGCGGCCAAAGGCTACAACGCGCCGCACCACAGCCCACGCTTCAAGATCGATGAAGATTGCCTGCCCGTCGGAGTCGAGGTCATGCTGCGCGCCGCGTTAGAGTATCTCCGGTAAGAGCAGGTAAAAGAGCCAATTGACAGGATGGCCGCCAGCAGTTCATACTACTGGCGGCCATTGTCTTTGATGAGCAATTCAGGCAAGCATAAAGGAGCGTTCATGTCTCAAAAAGTCGACATCAACGAAGGGAAAAGCCCCAACATCATTCTGCGTCTTCTCTGGTTTATCTTTATTGGCTCATGGGTTGGCTTGATCGTCATCACCATCGCCTCCCTCCTACAAGCCAGCATTATTGGCATCCCGCTGGCGATCTTCCTCTATGATCGCATCCCCAGCATTATGACCCTCAAGGCGCGGCACCGCACGTTAGAAATCTACGAGGACGCGAAGGGCCATCTGAAGAAGCGCACATTCGGCGCAAAGCAGCACAATATCCTGCTGCGCATCATCTATTTCTTGCTGATCGGCTGGTGGTTCACAGGCGTCTGGATTGCAGCCGCTATCGCGGTATCCATCAGCATTATTGGCATTCCGCTGGCCTTCTGGATGGTAGATCGCATCCCCTACGTCAGTTCGCTGGCGAAAATGTAATCCTCGCTAGCGATGGAGGTTATAGAACGCCTCCATCCCCGCGTAGCGCGCAGCGCGGCCAAGTTCCTGCTCGATTGCCAGCAGCCGGTTATACTTCGCCACGCGCTCGCTGCGCGCGGGCGCACCTGTCTTGATCTGCCCGGCGTTCGTCGCCACCACCAGGTCAGCAATTGTCGTATCCTCCGTTTCGCCCGAACGATGCGACACGACCGCTGTATAGCCTGCCCGCTTTGCCATCTCGATGGCTGCCAGCGTTTCGGTCAGCGTCCCAATCTGATTTAACTTAATCAGGATGGAATTGCACACCCCCTCGCGGATGCCCCGGCTCAAGCGCTCAACATTGGTCACAAACAGATCGTCGCCCACGAGTTGAATTTTCCCGCCCAGCCGCTTCGTCAACTCGGCCCAGCCCGCCCAGTCATCTTCCGCCAGCCCATCCTCGATGCTGATAATGGGATATTCCCCCACCCACTGCTCATAGAGATCAGTCAGTTCGCTGGCGGTGAGCGTGCGCCCCTCGCGCGCCAGCACATACCTGCCGTTCTCATAAAACTCGCTGGCCGCCGGGTCCAGGCCCATATGGATGTCGGTGCCGGGCTTATAGCCCGCCGCCTCAATCGCTTGCAGAATCACCTCCAGCGCCTCGCGGTTCGACTTCAGCGACGGCGCAAAGCCGCCCTCATCGCCAACATTCGTATTCAGCTTGCGATCATGCAGCACCTTCTTCAGCGCGTGATAGACCTCTGACCCCATGCGCACCGCCTCGCTCATCGAGGTGGCGCCCGTCGGCAAGATCATAAACTCTTGCAGATCGGTTGAGTTTTCGGCGTGCTTGCCACCGTTCAGAATATTCAGCATCGGCACTGGCAAGATGCTGGCGCTGACGCCGCCAATATAGCGATACAGCGGCAGATCAAGCGCCGCCGCCGCCGCCTTCGCCACCGCCAGCGATGCGCCCAGAATGGCATTCGCGCCCAGATTCGCTTTATTGAGGGTGCCATCCAGGTCCAGCAGCGTCTCATCCAGCGCCACCTGATTCAGCGCGTCCAGTCCGGTCAGCGCTTCATTGATCGTCTCATTGACATTCTTGATGGCCTTCAGCACACCCTTGCCACCATAGCGGCTCTTATCGCCATCGCGCAGCTCCACCGCCTCATAGGCGCCAGTCGACGCGCCCGACGGCACAGCGGCGATCCCAACAGCGCCGCCCATCAATGTCACCATCACTTCAAGCGTGGGATTGCCGCGTGAGTCCAGAATCTCGCGGGCCACTATATCCTGGATAACCGTGTCGTCGCTGACGCTCATGGGCGTTCCGCTCTCTTTCCGTGTGAGGGGATACTCATACAAAATCACTTGTGGGCATTATCTTGTGGGCATTATATGGAGGAGCGTGCCCCCGTGTCAAACTGAGCGCCCGCAGCGCTAGCGGGCTGCAATCCCGTGCAAAACGGCGTCAACAAGCTGCTCGGCCAGGTCAGGAGATGGCGCAGGAGTTGGCACAATGCCGCTAAAGAGTATCTGGATGAAGTAGGGGCCAGCCGCCAGACTGATGACGAGCGCCGGATCAATATCCTGGCGCAGTTCGCCCCGCGCCTTCGCGCGCTCAATCATCTGGATGATGGCTTGAAAACGGGGAGTAACGTGGCGCGCTATAAAGGCTTGAAAGACTTCAGGGTTGCTTTTGACCTCACCCATCACCTTCAGCAAAAGTTGTTCGACGAGCGGCGCCCTGAGTTGGAAAGCGCCTCGCAGCATTGCCAGCAGGTCTTCACGAAAGTTGCCGGTATCAGTCACGGGCACTTCTGTATGGACAATGTTGATAGCCTCCATTACCAATTCTGTCTTGGAGGGCCAGCGCCGATAGATCGTCGTCTTGCCCACACCCGCGCGCGCCGCCACCGCCTCAATACTCAGCGCCTCGAAGCCAACTTCGGCCAGCTCCTCAAGGGTGGCCCTCAGAATCGCCTGGTCCGCCTGGGCGCTGCGTGGGCGCCCAGGCTTACGCGATATACCATCAGAAGTTGCTGTCACAAAAGAGATGCCTCCTCCTGCTGCGCTGGTTTCCAGTGTAGGTGACGAGTCCCCAATTCGTCAAGAGCATCTGAACTACACTGGCGCAGTCACAGTCGGCGCTTGCGCCTCTTGCGCTTCAGCAGACTCACGCCTGCGCCCAGGCAGCAAGAGCGCCAGCGCAATCAGGGCAAGCGAACCGAAGAAGATCAACCAGAAAATGCTTTGAATGGCCCAGGTGCCTGCCTGGACGGGAATCTGCGCTTCTATCGTCTTCAAGGCCGCCGCCACCTTTGGATCGCCCGGATTGATGCCTGCCCCCGGAAGCAGCGCCTGCATCTGGCCGACAAGGCTCGTCGCCCGGCTTTGGGTGCGATCTATAAAAATCGTCGTAATGATCGCCACGCCGATGGACGAAAAGATGAGCTTCGTCGAGAGAAAGAGCGATGAGGTTTTGGCGAGCGCCTCGTCCTTCAAGGCTTCCAGCGCCAGCGTCTGCACCGGAACATTCACCATTGCAAAGCTCAGCCCAACCAGAAACAGCCCCCACAGCAGCGCATCAGGGCCAGCCACCTGGGCAATCGGAGTTCCAGCCTGCACTGCCGCTGCAAGCTGGCTGGCTGTTGCTGTCGGCTGGATGGCTTGAGCAAGCAGCCAGGCGCTCAATGCTCCCAGCACGGCTGCGAGCATAACGACCCAACGTGGCCCAACCGCGCGATACAGTACCGCCGAGAGAACCGTGCCAACCAGAGTGCCAAGACCAAAGGGCACCAGCGCCAGACCCGTATCGAGCGCAGAGAGATTGGGCAGCCGCACCGCCTCAAAATAGAGCGGCAGCAAGACCAGCAAGCCAAATGAGATGATGGCGGTCGCCCAGGTGAAGAGGCTGCTTACCAGAAAATCGCGCCGTCCGAGCTGCCGTAGGTCCAGCGCCGGATCACGGCTGATCCGCAGCGCATAGAAGGCAAAGATGCCCAGCAAGACCACACCAACGCCCAGGAGAACCCAGACCAACCAGTATCCCCAACCATAGAGATCGCCGACGGGATTGGCTGCCGTCACCGTGTCGGGGTTCGTCTGCGTCACCAGCTTAAGCGCATAGACGATTGCCATAATGCCCATGGTCGAGAGCGCCAGCCCAACGGCATCGAACCCTACGCCGCGCGATGCGCCAGGCTTGTCGCCTGGCAGCACCGCGAACGCGGCTGCCAGCGCCAGGATGCCAACCGGCAGATTGACAAAAAAGAGGCTGTGCCAGGCAAACATATCATTCAGCCACCCGCCAAGGATGGGGCCAAAGACAGGCGCCAGCAAGACCGGCACAGCCACGAGCGCGCTGGCTCTGGCGCGCTCCTCCTGTGGAAAAGCGTCGAAGGCCAACGCCGGGCCAATCGGCAGCAGGATGCCTCCGCCAACGCCTTGCAACACGCGGAACGCGATCAGCCAGCCAATGCCAGGCGAGACACCGCAAAGCAGGGAACCCAGCGTGAAAACGGTAATGCCCAGGATAAACATCCGCTTGCGCCCAAAACGGTTGGCAAGATAGCCACCGACGGCTACCACAGCGGCATTCGCCAGGAAAAAGCCGGTGACAATCCACTGCACGGTGTTCACATCGGTATGCAGATCAAGGCGAATGGGCGTCAGGGCGACGGTTACGATGGTAGCATCCAGCACAATGGGAATCAGTCCCAGAGCGGCTACCAGGGCGACGAGATAGCGATTGTTCTTCATAGCGCGGCTCCTTTTCGATACGGTACGATACCGTTTCTTTATCCAGGAAGACTATACCAGAAAACTTTCAGAAACGCAATGGTTTCGTATCGAAATTGACCCCAAAATGCCAAAAGCGCGAAAAGTCGTTGGAGAACCCATCCTGCAAAGGGGTACAGCCTTCAGCCGCCAGCCCCGGCACTTGCTCTGCGCAGGCGAGCGTGTTAGTATAGGAAAGGACATTGTATGGACTAGCAGACGAGCGGAGGTTACATCTATGGCTGGCCCGCACGACCCCAATCACGCGCGCAGCAGTGGCCTGACGCTGCACGCTGAGGCGGCGGAAACGGCTCATTCCACACCCGCAAAGGACGAGAGGATCGTGAAAGCATCACGCGCAGGCAGTCGCTTCTGGTTGGCAATGGCGGCACTCGTGCCTGGGCTGGCAGCGCTGGCAATTGGATTTATCTTTTTTTCTACCCTGCAAGGGACGCTGGCCGCCGAAACCATCGGCGCCGGATTGGCCCTGTTGGTTGTGAGCGGCCTGCTGCTCAGCGGCGTCTGGGGACAGGCAAAAAGCGCGCAGTCTGCTGGCACAGAGACGCCCATAGCCGCGCCTGAGCGGCCCGTTGAAATACCCTCATTGCCCGCGCCAGCATCCCCCGACACCACCCCCGAAGCGCTCCCACAGATCGCAGCTATCACCGCCGCCCCCGAACAAACGACTGAAGCCGCCGCGCTTCCTGATAAAGCATCTCCATCTGCACCAGCCTCCGATACAGGCGAGGCATCGCCCGACGCCGCGAAGGAACCAGGCGTGGCAGCAGCACCAGAAGCCGCCCCGGCAGCAGAACCCGCGCCAGCGCCTGCACCCCCGAAGCGGCCAGCGCGCCAGAAGACCCAGAACGGCCACGCGGCGCCTGCGTGGCGGGCGCCGCGCACCCGCACGAGGCGGACGCCAAAAGACGACGCAGCGCCTGCGCTGCCACCGATCACCCGCCTGTCCCAGCGTTTCCCGCTGCCTGCTGGCAGCAAGCAAATTGACACCCAGGCCGAAGACCTGGGCAGCCTGCTGGGTATGGTTGCAGAGCAAACCGTGACAGCGGTAATCACCGGGGGCCAGCCCGGCGAGGAGCATCGCGCGCGCCTGGCCGAAAAGATCGACGCCTTTCGCCGGGATATGGCCGTCGATCCCGACTACGCGCCGGTCGTGGCTTTCCTGGAATCGCTGGTCGCGCTGCTGCGCGCCGCCAGGCCGATCCCGCCAGTAAAAACGCTGGTTGACCCTTTCGACGGAATGTACGAGGGTGTCGTATCACTGATTCGGAGCAAGACCGAGAACAGCCTGTAATGGACGAGCAAGCCATCCAGCAGATCACCAGCCACTTTTGGGCACCGCTGGTCGCCATCACCACCGCGCACGGCGGTCAGGCCAGCGGGCAGATCGCCGTCTCCGCGCTCAACGCCAGCATCCTGCGCGACCGCCCCCGCATCCTGATCGACATCTGGAAAGCCAACTTCACCCATCACCTGCTGCTGGAGAGCGGCGTCTTTGCCCTACATCTGCTTGGCGAACACAACCTCAACCTGATCGAGCAGTTGGGGCTGCGCTCCGGGCGCGACGGCGATAAGCTGGCCGGGCTGCGCTGGGAGACGCGCCAGACCGGCGCGCCCATCCTGCTCGACACCCTCAGCTATCTGGAAGCTCGCGTGCGCGCCACCCTCGACGCTGGGGACATGACGTGCTTCCTTGCCGATGTCCTCGATGGCGCCATCCTCACCCCTGGTGAACCGCTCACCTGGCCCGCCGCCCGCGCTCGCCTCCCCACCGACTGGCTCGCCCGCTATGACGCCAATCAGGCACATCAGAGAGATGTGGCGAGGGGGTTGCTGGGATAATTTCTAAGAAAAAGTATTGACAGAGAGTAGATCGCATGCTATTATCTATCGTAGGTTGTCGGCGTACTTTTCGGATGTCATTAAAGAAAGGATACAAGGATGCGCCTTAAAAAGATCAGGCCGTTGGCAACCATTTGCCTCATGTTGATGATTGCCGTGATGCTTGGGGGTGCTGGCTCACCACAAGCTCAACATTCACCCCGCAGCAATCGCCCAGCTCCAATAGGAACAATCCAGACCCCAAACGGACCTATCCTCATCTACGACACGTCTCAGATTCTCTCACAACCCAACATTCACGTTCAGCAACACTCCTGGTCGGCAACCGTAACTGTCACCAAGTAAGAAGAATCTAGCTCTGCCGACAACCTGCGTCTTTCATGGTCCAGGGGCTTGTCTACAGAGATATACTGATAAGGCTTTCCATCAAGTCTCATCTTTCAACACCAATGAGTACACAGCCTCTTGAAGAGGCCGTGTACTCATTGATGATTGGTGTTTGCCCCCTAGAAACCTACCGAGCGGCAAATAACGGGCGATCAATGAAAAGGGTAAACAGCAGCTTTTACAAAAAGGTTACAACCATGCGCAGCGCAATCGGAATGCAAACACCCGACGAAATACCCGTTGAACACCTGGACTTACACGTTCGCACATACAATTGCTTGAAGCTTGCTGGCATACACTCGGTCGGCCAGCTTCTGGCAATGGATAAAGCATCCCTGATAAATATCCGCCATTTTCGCAGCGAGGACTTCCATGAACTCCGCGAAAAACTCATCGCGCACGGCATCATGTCCCCAGATAGGCCCCTGGGTCCATTTGCCGACGAAGGGATAGAGGGCTGATGTGCTATGATGCTGCTGGCATTCTTTCACCCAATGCGCCCACTACCTGGAGGATTGACGTGCAAATAGCCAAAGGCATCGCAGCGCTCGAAATTACAGCGACCATCATGGGGCAGGCAACGGTCATTCATCCCACGCTGCTCTGGGATGAGCAGACCGTGATTCTGGCCGACACCGGCTATCCCGGCCAACTGCCCCTCTTTCGTGAAGCCATGCAGCAGGCCGGTGTCCCTTTTGAAAAGCTTACTCACATTATTCTGACGCATCAAGACCTGGATCATATCGGCTGTTTGCCAGTGATGCTGCAAGAATCACCGCAGCGCATCGAAGTATGGGCGCACGAGGCGGAAAAGCCATTTATTCAGGGCGAGCAGCGGCTGCTCAAATTAACGCCAGAGGCTATTGCTCGCGCGATAGCCTCTTTGCCGCCTGAGATGCCGGAGCAGGCGCGCCAGGCGTTTCAGGCCAGGCTGGAAAATCCTCCAAAGGCGAACGTTGACAAAACCCTCGCCGATGAAGAGGTCTTGCCCTACTGCGGCGGCATTACCGTCATCGCCACGCCGGGCCACACGCCTGGGCATATCTGCCTGTATCATCAACCGAGTAAAACCCTCATCGCCGGGGACGCGCTGAGAGTCGTGGATGGGCAACTGCTCGGACCCAGCCCCCAGGCAACGCTTGATATGCAGGAGGCCATGCGGTCTGTAAAAAAGCTCGCCCGCTGCGACATTGAAACGGTCATCTGCTATCACGGCGGCGTGTATAGAGGCGATGCCAACCAGCGCATCGCTGCATTGGCATAATGCAGATCATAGGCGGGTTTTTGTTCAGAGGCTTGAGGTTGGCGGGAAAGCGCAGCAGAGGACCACGTATGTTATGATGGTAGTGGGTATCTTTCTTTTAAGCCAATGGTAATTACAGAGAGAAGAGGTGGCCCAATGGTTACGCTGACCATCTCAGACCAGACCTATCAACGCCTCCAGGCGCTTGCTCATCGGCGCGGGCAATCCCTCGACGCTGTGCTGGAATCACTGCTCAATGAGCAGGAAGCACATCAACCTGAGCGGCAGATTTTCTACAACCTGGAAGAAATGATGCGCGCAAGCGGCATGAGTGAGGAGGACATCGCCTGGGTGCAGGCTCAACCTGTCGAGCTTGAAGCAGGCGATGAGTACGAGCGCGCCGACGTATGAGCAAGATGAGCGCTTTAAGCATGATTTAGAACAGTTAACTGCTGATGAAAAGCGCCGCTTCTATGCAGCCGTCAAGAAGTTCGTCCATGACATTAAAGAAGGTCGAGGCTTTCGCAAGAGCTTGCGGGTAAAGGGGGTCCAGTCCAAACGCGATGTCTTTGAAATGACGTGGGCAGATGATGGCCGCGCCCTCTTCAAATACGGCACATCTCCCCTCGCGGGGGATACGCATATCATCTGGCTTCGTGTCGGCTCTCATGAGATTTTCGATGACTAACGTTGCTCCGTGTCTCTTCTACGCGAACAACTCTGCCAGCGGATAGGAAAAGCCGGGCACCACATCGCGGCCATCCAGCGCATCACCCCCTTGCAGCGTCTGCACCGCGTCTTCCTGGCCGGGGAGCCAGAGATCGACCTGGCGCTCTTTGGGCCAGACCACCCACACCAACCGCACGCCGCCTGGCAGATGCGCGGGTGCGAATCGTGCAAATCTGTGCTAAGATGTTCTATGTTCAGCCAGAGCTTCACACATCGGCCCGCCCAGGTATCGAGGAGGACGCCGCATGGCTACAGAAATCACGACCCCCGCGCCCCAGTCAACGCCGACTGGCGCTGCTGATCTTGCCCCCACTCCCGCCGCTGACAGCGCTGATGGCACCGCAGCCGACGTTCCAACCGCAACCCGCGCCGCGCGCCAGACAGCGATGCGCGCACCCAAAGCAGCGAGCAGCAAGCCTGCCAGCACACTGCCAGTCAGCATTGCCGACATCTGGCGCGCCCAGGATGCCCTGCGCAAAAGCATCGCCCACACGCCCATGATCCACTCGCGTACCTTCAGCGCCATGACTGGCGCCAACGTCTACCTCAAAGCCGAGATGCTCCAACGCGCCGGATCGTTCAAGATTCGCGGCGCCACCTATAAAATGTCTCGCTTAAACGCCAGGCAGCGCGAGCGCGGCGTCATTACCGCCTCGGCTGGCAACCACGCGCAGGGCGTCGCCATTGCCGCCCACGACGCGGGTGTCCCCTGCACCATCTTCATGCCGCGCTTCGCCCCGCTCGCCAAAGTCACAGCCACGCAAAGCTACGGCGCCGAGGTCGTCCTGCACGGCGACACCTACGACGATGCCTACGCTCGCTGCATGGAGGTCCAGCGCGAAACTGGCGCAACGTATATCGCTGCCTTCGACGATCCCGACGTGATCGCGGGTCAGGGCACACTTGGGCTGGAGATGCTCAGCGAACAGCCTGACGCTGATACTCTGATCGTCCCCATTGGCGGCGGCGGCCTGATCTCCGGCATCGCCATCGCAGCCAAATCGCTCAAGCCTGATATTCGCATCATCGGCGTCCAGGCCAGCGGCGCCGGTTCCTGCCGCGCCTCGCTGGATGTCGGGGAAGTCGTCACCCTGCCAACCATCAACACCATCGCTGATGGCATCGCCGTCAAGCGCCCCGGCCAGATCACCTTTCCCATCATCAAAGAACTGGTGGATGAGGTGCTGCTTATCAACGACGAGCAGATTATCAACGCCGTGCTGCTTTTATTGGAGCGCTGCAAGTTTCTGGTAGAAGGCGCGGGGGCGATTGGCGTCGCGGCCCTGCTCAGCGGCCTCATCGATGTCAAAGGGCATACCGTCGTCTGCCCGCTCAGCGGCGGCAACATCGACATCAATCTGGTCAGCCGCTTCATCCAGCACGGCCTCTCTGCCGCCGGGCGCTTCCTCGCCATCCATACCCTGCTCGCCGACCGGCCCGGCGAACTACTGCGGCTGCTCCAGATCATCGCCGATCAGGGCGTCAACGTCCTGGATGTCAACCACCATCGCCTGAGTTCGCATGTCCCCATCCATCAGGTGGAAGTCATCCTGACGCTGGAGACGCGCGACCGTGCCCACTGCGATCAACTTATGCAGGTACTCACCGAACACGGCTATCAGGTGGTTGAGTCCCAGGCATGCTTCTAGCTTACAACGCTGGCACGAGTGCATATGGTATAGGACTTGCTGAATTTGAATTTTTCGCGTTGCCTTGCGCATCTCAACAACGGGCGCGCAGCAATGGGATAAACTGCCCCGGAAAGGATGGGAAACTCTATGGGAGTGCTACGATCTCTTGCACGCGGAACAGCGCTGGCGGGTGCCGTCGTTGCCGGTGGCGCGTTGGTCGTCACCGCCCGAAGCATACTTGCCACGCCGCAGCCCCTGGCAAGCACCCTGGAAGGCGAGAGTCAGGTATTCCGCTTCCGTAATGGCGATGTCTTCTACAAAGTGCGTGGCCCTGCGGACGCGCAGCCTGTCCTGCTGCTGCACAGCATCCATTTGAGCGCCTCCTCGTTCGAGTGGCGCAAAAACTTCAGCGCGCTCAGCCAGAGCTTTCGCGTCTATGCTCCCGACCTGCCGGGCTTTGGCCTCTCCGACCGCCCCGCCATTGACTACAATCCCGATGTCTACATCACCCTGATTACCGATTTTGCCCGCGAGGTCATTGCCCGACCCACCATGCTCGTCGCGCGCGGCCAGAGCGCCGCCTTCGCCACGCGCGCTGCCCATCTCGACCCGCAGCTTTTCAGCCGCCTGGTCTTCATCAGCCCCAGCGGCATCCTGCATACTCCGCCCGCCTGGCGCCAGGAAGGACAGACCCGACAAGCCGGAGCGCTGCGCAGTCTGCTGCGTCGTCTCAGTGAGACCTCCTTCGGCCAGGTGCCTTACGCCTTCTTGACCACCAGACCGGCCCTCTCGCTCTTCATTGCGCGTCAGAGCTACGCCAACCCAGAGGAAATTACGCCCTACGTGGTAGAGCAGTTCTTCGCCACTACCCATCAATTTGGCGCGCGCTTTGCTCCACTGGCTTTTATGAGCGGCAAACTCGATACCGACGTTACCAGCGACTTTGCCAGCCTCCAACAGCCAATCCTGCTCGTCTGGGGCGAGCAAGATACCATCAATCCCACCATGAACGCCAGGGCGCTGGGCAGGCTCAACCCCCACTCGCGCCTGGAATTTATCCCGGCAGCGGGCAACGCCGTGCAGGAAGAGCAGGCCAGCGAGATCAACGAACTCCTGCGCGCCTGGTTCCTGGCCCCGCCGGAGCTGCTCGACCCGGCCCGTAAAGCGCAGGCGCTGACCGGCACGCCTCCAGCACCCGAAAGAGCAGCCCCTGCTGCCGCGCCAACTACTCAGGTCGCTCCTCCAGAGCCTGCAACGCCTATCGCTCCTGAAGCAGCCGAAGCGCCTCCAGAAATTGCAGCAGAGACTCCGCCAGCGCCAGAGGCCGCACCGCTCGCAAAACCTATCGACGGAAATGGCAGGGCCAGCGAGGCACCGATAATCCCACCAGAAGCGCCTGCTGCCGGGGCAGCCCAGGCCCAAACACCCGCCGAAACTGCCGATTTTCTGACCCAACAAGAAGCCAGAAGCGCCTCCGAAAGAGCCTATCAGGCACCCGCCGCGCCAACGCCCGAAACACCCGCCGCGCCAAAAGCGCCGCCCCCCAAAGCAGCCCAGCGAAGAACGACGCCCAAAGCTGCCGCACCAGGGCAAACCAGGCCAGGTCGGGCCGCGCAGCCAGCAAGCCAGCCAGAAGAAAAGCGCCAGGCCAGCCCTGACACCGATGGCAAGCAGCCGCCACGCCCTCACAGCAGCAAAAAGAAGAAATGAGACGCCCCTCCAGGCGCAGCAGGCGGATAATTCCCTTCAAGGATGTGAAATCTGTGCTATAGTATGAAAGCGGCTCTCAAGCTGCCCGGCCAGAGCGCATGCGCCTGGACATGCCCTTGAAAGGATGACGCCTGCTATGCCAGCAAAACATGGGCAGGGGCAGCCATTGCCCGACGTTCTGCGCGGAATGTTTGAAGCCGTGCGCAGTTATTTACTCCACGAGGGTGGGGAACAGAACGAACAGATAGGCACCAATCCCAAGGGCGAGATAACACGCGCCTTCGATGCCGAAGCCGAACACCGCGCCCTGGCCTACGCCCGCGAGCATCTACCATCGTTCCGCGTCCTCAGCGAAGAAGCGGGCGAATTGCACATCGGCGATGGCCCACCGCAGTATACCCTGGTGATCGATCCCTGCGATGGCAGCAACAACTTCCGGCGTGGTGTGCGTCTGGTTGGCTTTGCCGTCGCGGTCCTGCCCGGTGACACTACGCTGCTAGACCCGGCGTTGGTGCAATATGCGCTCGTTGGGGATGTCTTTAGTGGCTCGATCTATACCGCCGCGCGCGGCGCCGGGGCGCAGATGAATGGACGCCCCATCCATACGTCCACCATTACCGAACTCCGGCGCGCCATGCTCTCCATCAACTTTGGGCGCGTCCAGGTGCCCACACATCCGGGCGATGTTGACAACTCCCACCTGAAGCCACTGCCCACAGCCATCTGGCAGTTAGTCAGCCAGATTTCCACTGCCCGGCGGCTTGGCGCCACAACGCTTGACCTCTGCTACGTGGCGCAGGGCGCATTTGAGGGCTATGTCGACCTGCGCAACCGGCTCACCCCAGAAAACTTTCTAGCCCCCGCGCTCATCATCGAAGAAGCGGGCGGCTTCTTCGGCACTGAGCATGGCGAACCGCTGGGGCCGGTGCAATTCACAACTGGCTATCGCGTGCTGGCAACCGGCAACCGCGCGCTGCTGGAACAGATCGTCCAGGCGCTCGCCCTAACGCCTGGCTGAGAGCTTCAGCCCACTTCCTCTTCTGCCATCTCCTCTGGCGCGGGCGCAAAACTCCCGGCGGCTTCTGGCTCTGTCTGGTCCAGCAGCAGCACATCGGTGGGCGCCAATCCATTCTTGAGGAGCATCACCAGTCCCAGCAGCATGATGAGGCCAAAGATCGCCGCCGCCAGCAGCGCGCGCGCCGTGTGCCAGCTTGCCAGCAGCCAGAACACCAGGCCCATGCCTGCGCCACCACTCATCAACACCAGCAAGCCCCACAACACATCTTCGCGTACTGTTGGCAGCGCCGCTCGCGTCGCCTCATCTTCCGCCAGCGCCACGCGCCTGCGCCGCAGCACATTGAGCGCAATCACGCCCAGCGCCAGCAGCGTCGCGCCTATCCACCAGGCAGCCCACCAGATTGGGAGTCCAGGTCGCACCATTGCTTCACCTCTCCGCTTCTTTGAGCATTCTTGTCCTAACTATACCTCACCCCATGAGGAGAAACAAGACTGCCTCGCAACTACCTCTTGCCGGATGTGGTCTATGCAACCATCCACCCGTAAAATCGATCACTGCGCCCGTTCCTCTCTGTGAGGTACCTTTGGAGTGTCCAGTGGCATTCCCGCATCTCCTGGAGCAACACGCAGAGAAGGAGCCAGCAGTTCCCCATGAACATCCTGATTGCCGATCCCGATCACGAATTCGTCACCATCCTGGCCTACTGGCTGCGCAGTCACGGCCATTACCCCCTCAGTGCGAACAACGCCGCCCAGGCGCTCAAAATCTGGCGCGAGCGCGCGCCAGAGATAGCCGTCGTCGATCTCGCCTTGCCCGGAGCCAATGGCCCAGAGTTCTGCCGCCAACTGCGAGAAGCCAACGCAGGCTTGATTCTTGTGCTGACCGATCCCACGCATGAAGAAGAGGAAATACACGCTCTGGAACAGGGCGCCGATGGCTATCTTCCCAAGCCCGCCTCCATGCGCCAGGTGCAGGCACACATCACCGCTCTTGGGCGACGCATTCAGCCATTGACCGGCATCGGCAGCAGACAATTTCAGATTGGCCCAACCACCATCAACCTGGAGCGTTATGAAGTGTATCGCAATGGCCGCCGCTATCGCCTGACACCAACAGAGGGGCGACTGCTCCAGTTACTGATCTCCAATGTTGGGCAGCCACTCTCCACCAGCACCATCATCCAGCGCATCTGGGGATACGAGGGCCGCGAAGCCAATCTGCTCAAGACCCATATTCACCATTTGCGCCAGAAAATCGAGCCGGACCCCGAACGCCCACGCTACCTGCTCACCCTCCCCAGCATTGGCTATCTACTCACACTCCAGGAGCAGAAGGACCAGGAGGACACGCCGCCCGACCCGAATCAGCGTGGGCACAACACAGCCCTGTGTTGCAACGCCTAGGACATCCGCGAAAGATGCTCATCTCAACCTGCACAGGCCAAGCTCTGGAGCGCCGCAGCACCCCTGGCCGCGAGTTTCCCCGCCCTGCGGCCAACGCCTGGAACGCCGGTCACGAAATCTGTTTTCGTTTGAGCCTGCGCAGGTGCGGCTCGACTTTCGCAGCCTCTCGCCGCGCGTGTACTCGCCAGGCAACCGGCGCTTGCGACTGCTTGACCAACGCCTAGCTGTGCCGCTTCGCGTGCTGCGCCAGAATCAGCAGCGCCTCCCGGCGCGTCTGGCGATCCACGCGCCACGCCAGGCGCAGCCGCCAGCGGGCACGGGTCTGTCTGGCCTCGGCCAGCCGGGCGATGGCCCGCGCCGCGCAGTGGCGCACCACGCGATCAGGCTCATGCCACAAAAACGGGACCAGCAGCCGATAGGCTCGCCCAAAGCCGAGCCGCGCCAGCGCCTCGATGGCTGCTGCGCGCAAGGCAGGCTCCGGCGCAGCCAGCAGTTCCCGCAGCGCCGGAATCGCCTGGGGAACGCGCAAATTGCCAAGCGCGCGCGCCGCCGCCGCGCGCACTTCCAGCGTCTCCTCCTCATCACTCAAAACATCCAGCAGAAGTTCGGTCGTCACCGGCTCGGCCAGTTCGCCCAGCGCCTCGGCGGCCTGCTGCCGGACCATCGGGCTGGGATCGCCCAGAGCGCTCGCCAGCGGCCTGAGCGCCACTGCGGTATGCAGCATGCCAAGCGCCAGCGCCGCCGCGCTGCGACAGCGTTCATCCTCATCTTGCAAGCATCGCAGCAGTGGTTTCGCGGCACCCGGCTCGCCAATCCAACCAAGCGAGGCGGCAGCGTTCGCGCGCACCACCGCGTCATCATCCTCAAGAGCAGCGATCAGCGGCCCAACTGCCGCGCGCACCCCAGGGGAAGCCGCCTCCTCATCATCTAGCCCATCATCAGCCTGCTGCGCCTCCGCAGCGCCGGGCGGAGGAGTATCGGCCAGGCACAGATCGATAAAAGCGGTAGCCGCCGCCGCTCGCACCTCAGCCGATGTATCGCCAAGCGCCTGGATCAGCGCCTCAACCACCGTTCCCAGCGGCAGCGATCCCAGGGCATCCACGTCTGCCTGCCAGTCATCACCGCCCCAGTTCAGCAGCGCCTGGCGGTAGAGCGTGGCAGCGCCCTCCGCCTTCAGTTCTCCCAGCCCTCTGGCAGCCGCTGCCCGGATAGGCGCGCCCTCCGGGCGCAGATCACGCAGAGCCGCCAGCAGCGCCGGGGCCGCGCGCACATCTCCCATACGCCCCAGCGCCAGCGCCGCAATCGCTGCGCGGCCAACGGCCAGCGCTGTCATCCGCTCCGGGCGCAGCAGGCGCGTCAGCGGCTCCAGCGCCACCGGGCCAAGCCCCGCAAGCTGGTGAATTACATGCTCACGCTCCAGCGCTGCCGGTGGCGCAGCAGATGCGCCGCCAGTATTGGCAAGCCGCGCATTCCCCAGCAGCGAACTGCGTGACCACAGCTCCCACTGCCCCAAAAGCTGGGTAATCAGAAGCTGCGCTTCTTCTGCTGTAGCCGGAGGCCCGGCACGGCCTGGCGCGCTGGCGCCAGCAGAGCGCCTGGCAGCATCGCGCCCAGGCCCGGTAAGCCAGTTTCTCTTCCAGAATGAAGCCACAACGTACCCGGAATCAACGAAAGTGCGGTGTCCCTGCCGACTCGTTTCAGGCGCATTATAGCGCATAGAACCACCACATGGCGAGCATCCGGCCCGACTGATGGCAGCCCGCTCGCGCATAATATGCTATGATATATGCCGACCCAGGGACACAGGCCAGACAGGGAGTGGTTTCAAATAAGCAGGAGAAGACACATGCAAGCTATGCGCTATATCGCTTCGCTGGGCAACCGGCGCTTCACCATCAGCATCGATGAGGACGGCGCGCAGCGGCGCCTGACCCTGAACGGTATCACCCATGCCGTTGATTGGCTGCGCATTGGCAGCGAACCCCCCACCAGCGCCGGGCGCTACAGCCTGCTCATCAATAACCACTCCTACGAGGTCGTGGTACGCCGGTTAGAACCAGATGACGAGGGCGGCCAGCGCTACGAACTCTTCATCGCCGGGCAGCCCTACGAGGTCCGGTTGGAGGACGAGCGCGAGCGTGCCCTGGCAAGCCTGGTCGGGGGCGCGCATGAAAGCGGCGACGCCACCATCAAAGCGCCCATGCCCGGCCTGGTGGTGAGTCTTCCAGTAACGAGAGGAGAGCGCGTGCAGCGCGGCCAGATCGTTGCCGTCCTCGAAGCGATGAAAATGGAAAACGACCTGAGCGCCCCACGCGCCGGAATCATCAAAGAGATCAAAGTGGCCCAGGGCCAGGCCGTCAACCAGGGCCAGGCGCTTGTGACCATTGGCGAACCTGGCACCAGCGCGGGCGCCGCTCCCGCCGAAAACGGCGAGATCACGGGCAGCTAACCAGCAAGGGGAGGGCTACTCATTCTAATGTCCACGCGCATCCTCATCACTCAGCAGATTCCCGAAGAGGGAGTGGCACTCCTGCGTTCCGCCGCCGACGCCGAACTGGAGATCAATCCCACACCCGGCGCCATCTGGACACCGGAGGAACTGCGCGCTCGCGTACCCGGCCACGACTATCTGCTTTGCCTGCTGACCGACCAGATCGACGCCGCGCTCCTGGAAGCAGCCGCGCGGGCCAGACCGCCGCTGCGTCTGGTCGCCAACATGGCCGTTGGCTATAACAACATCGATAGAGAAGCAGCGCGCCGCCTGGGCATCCTTGTCACTAACACACCCGGCGTCCTCACCGATGCTACCGCCGACCTCACCTGGGCACTGCTGCTGGCGGTTGCCCGCCGCATCCCCGAAGCCGACCGCTTCGCCCGTGCTGGCCGCTTCACCGGTTGGCAGCCATTGCTCCTGCTTGGCGCCGAACTCACCGGCAAAACCCTGGGCATCATCGGCATGGGGCGCATTGGCCGCGCCGTCGCCCGCCGAGCGCTCGGCTTTGGCATGCCCGTCCTCTACACCAGTCATCATCCCCTGCCGCCGGAAGAAGAGCGCGCCCTCAACGCCAGCGCCGCCTCGTTCGAGGATGTCCTGCGCCGCGCCGACTTCCTCTCGCTGCATGCCCCCTACACGCCGCAAACCCACCATCTGCTCGATGCCGCCGCGTTCAGCCTACTGAAGCCCAGCGCCTATCTGATTAACACAGCGCGCGGCCCGCTCGTCGACGAGGCCGCGCTCGTCGCCGCCCTTCAAGCGGGCCAACTGCGCGGCGCCGCGCTGGATGTCTTTGAGGACGAGCCGCGCATTCACCCTGCCCTGCTTCAGATGGAGCAGGTTGTGCTGGCGCCGCACATCGGCAGCGCCACGCATGAAACCCGCGCCCGCATGGCAACCACCGCTGCCGCCAATATCCTGGCGCACCTGCGCGGAGAAACGCCGCCTAATCTGGTCCATTAACGTTGTTTAGCCGCAGCGGCGATTGCATAAGCACCTCCAGGGGGAACATCTTGCCCGCCAGCCAATCCTCCAGGCGGCGCAGCGCCCGCGCGTGGCGCAGTTGCTCGCGCGGGAACGCAAGCAGCTCCTCGCGGCTGAACCAGCGCGTCCCCAGCACATCCGGCTCCAGCGGATAGCGGGCCTCCCCAATGGGTCGGGCGCGAAAACAGATATTGATGTCTTCATCGCCTGCCGCCACGTCGTAATAGATCGCCTGAAGGCCAACCAGTTCCACATCGTAGCCGGTCTCTTCACGCGCCTCGCGCAGCGCGCATGCCTCAAACGTCTCGCCCGGTTCCACATGCCCCGCTGGCTGATTCCACAACCCATAAATCTCTGGATCAGCCTCCTGCACCAGCAGCAGCTTTCCCTCTCGTTCGACCACCAGGCTGCACGTCACCGCCAAACGCACATCAGACATAGCACATCATTTCCTTCCCTGGCGGGCATACCCCCTCAGCTTCGCAGGCCAAAACGCTCAACATCCCCATCTTTCAGAGGCGCCCACTTCGGGGCTGGCTGCGCTGGCGCGGGGGCCGGAAGCGGCACGGCCTGACCGGTTGGCCCGGCAGTCGTTCCCCCTGTGCCTCCCGTTGGTGGTCCAGGTGGGCATTGCGGCTGAGTGCAAGGGCCAGGACCAGGGCCAGGGCCAGGGCCGCCACCGCCCGGCGGCGGTGGTGGGGCAGCGGGAGGAGGACACTGGACTTCCCAGTTTTTCCCGCCAGGAGCGCCCGGCTGAATCTTCAAGCAGTCTCCAGGGATCGGGGAGCCACCGTTCCCCTGTCCGCCATGCTGCGGAACCGACCCGGAAATGAACCAATCGGTGCTGCATTTCCCGTTGGAGCAGTAGGTATCGCGCTCCATCCCTGACGGCACCGGAAAGTTTTGATACGGGCGCCCAGCCTCCGCCGCCAGCATCGCGGCGTTCCAGATGGGCGCGGCGCCAACGATGCCACTCTTCTCATCTGTCGGACTATCATCCGTATTGCCCACCCAGACGCCCATCGTGTAATCCATCGTGTAACCCATCGTCAAATCATCTCTGAAGTCCTGCGTCGTGCCCGTCTTGGCAGCAGCGGGCCTGGCCTGCTTCCCGGCACGGCAATCGGCGGCGGTTTCAAGATAAAGCGGATTGCAAACGCCAAAGTCATCTACCCGCGACGCATTATCGCTCAGCACGCTCGTAATCATATAGGCTAGCTGCGGGCTGATGACCTGCTGCCCGGCGGGCGTGTACTGATACAGGGTGTTATTGTTTTGATCGGTAATGCGCCAGATACCAAATGGCGGGTTACGTACCCCATAGTTGGCAAACGTGCTGTAGGCCGAGGTGAAATCAAGCAGGTGAATATCCAGGCTTCCCAGCGTCATTGACAGGCCCGGCGTCCCAGAAGCAGAGGTGATCGTGATCCCCAGTCGCTCGGCCATATTCAACGTATCATCAATCCCCGCAAACTCCAGCACCTTGACGGCAGGCACGTTCAGCGAATTTTGCAGCGCGTAGCGCAAGGTCACTTCGTTCCCAAACTGATTGACAAAGTAGTTCAAGGGTTTATAGCCTTCAGGATAAGTGGAGGTATCCGAGTTAGGGAACGCCGTCGGGCCATTATACACCGTCATCGCCGGAAACCACCCCTTCTCAAAGGCGGTCACATACGTAATCGGCTTGAACGCTGAGCCAACCTGGCGAAGCCCCAGCGTCGCCACATTGAATTTCCCGTCGATAGCCTCATCATAGTAATCCGCGCTGCCTATCATCACCAGCACCGCCCCGGTATGCTGGTCGATCATCACCGCCGCGCCATTATCCACATGGGAATTGCTCAGCGCGTTGATCTGATTATCCAGGATTTGCTGCACCTTGTTTTGCAGGTCCAGATTCAGCGTCGTATACACCCGCAGGCCGGAGAGCGAGAAGTTAATCTTCCCGGCATCAATCATGTCCGCCAACTGACCTTCAATCCAGTCGACGAAGTGCGGCGCCAGATCGCTCGTCGGTGGGGGCGCGTGCAAGAAATTGGGCGCGGCAGCTTCTTGCTCAGCCTGCACCGCCTCATCTCTGCTGATGTACCCATCCTGCACCATTGCTTCCAGCACTTCCTTCTGGCGATCAAGCGCCGCCTGGGGATGCTGGAAGGGATCAAACTGATTCGGGTTTTTGGGCAGACCTGCCAGCATCGACGCCTGCGCCAGATCAAGCTGCGATGCGCCAGTCGCATTGCCATGATCTTGCAGATTAAAATACTCCAATGCCGCTGCATCAACCCCATAGGCATTCTCGCCGTAGCCAATGGAGTTCAGATACATCTCCAGAATCTGCTCTTTACTATATTGCTGAGTCACCCCAACGGCCAGAATCGCCTCGCGCAGCTTGCGATCAAACGTATCGTCAGAGCCGGTCACATTATTTTTAATCAACTGCTGCGTAATCGAACTGCCGCCCTCAACGATCTGCCCGCTGCTCAAGTCAGCCGACGCCGCGCGCAGAATAGCCGTAAAATCCACGCCCTGGTTCGTCCAGAAGTCTTTATCCTCGGTTGCAACCGTCGCATTAATAATATTGATCGACATCTTTGAGAGCGGGACATAATGCTTTACCCCATCCGCTGTGATCGTGTAGATCAGCTTGCCGGTGGAATCAAGAATCTGCACATTATCGCGCGAGGTAATATTGGGTAAGCTCCCCAGGATCGCGGCCTGGCTCTGGTAATAGGCATAAGCGTCGCCAATGGCATAGCCAATCACTACCAGGATCATCAACCCAACCAGAATCACCGAACTGGTCACGAGTCTGCGCAGCAACCTATCGTGTCGCCGTTGACGCTTGCGCTGCTGCTCCATCAGATACAAGGCAAAGCGCCGCCGTCGGCGCCAGCGCCTGGACGCCTCGCTGCGCGTCCGCAGCATCCGCTCGCGCCGCGCTTCTTCATTCAACAGGCCCAGCCGATTGATGCCCACTGCTGCCATCGGCTCTGTGCGCGGGCGCAGCGCCACCAGCGCCAAATCTTCCAGCCCGCCATCCACCCCGCGCCCCTCATCATCAGCGCTTCTGGCGCCCCCCTGTTCCCCATCGGTCTCTGGCAGCCGCCGGGTCCGCACAGCCGTCAGCGGCATCGTCACCGCCGCGACCCTGGCGGGCCGCCCATTTCCCCCGTTCAGCCTGAGCGCCCCACTCAACAGGCGGGCACTGCTGTGCCCTTCAGGCGGGCCATCAAGCAGGCCAGAAGGTGCCGCTTGCTCATCCTCCTGGGCAGCAGGCCGCGCCGTCCCCTCCTCTACCGGCGCGGGCGCTTCAGCAGCTTTCTGGAGTTCGTTTGCATCTGGCTGCTGATCCGTTGATGCCTGAGCAGCCAGCGCGGCCAGCGTTTCATCCTCGCCTGGCACATCTTCAGGCACATCGCCTGCCAACAGCGGCTCCTGGGGCTGGCCGTCATCCGCGTTCTGCCCATGAGCATCCTCAGCAGGCACCTGACCAGGCTGTCCCAGCACGCGCGCCGCAATCGCGCGCCGTCGCTCGCGGGGCGCCTTGCCATCTGGAGTGGCTCCAGCACCTTTTCCACTCGCTCGCCCCCCAGTGGCCCGCAGCGCCTCCGGTGAAACCGCAGGCAGCACACCAGAGTTCTCTCGGCGCGCCGCCAGCAGTTGCCTGGCGCGCTCCATAGATCGCTTCAGCGGAGACGTAGGGCTATCATCAGCAGGACCGGCATTCTCGCTCTCCGCCGCCTGTGGCACGCTGGGCGGCGCATCAGGCAGCGTGACTTCCTGATCTTCAGAGGCAGCGCGTGCTGGCTCCTGTTCTGGTTCCTGGGGCAAAGGCGCATCATTCGATCTTTTTTGCACTGGACTCCCGGCCTTCCCGTCATAGGTAGGGGCACACAGGCCGCCTAGAATAAAGTGTACCGCAGTCTTAGAAGATTTTTCATGTTCTGGCGACTTTCTTCCTACCACGATTCAACGAACCAACAGAGAGACATTCACCTAACGGCATCTGGCAGTTGAAAACCGCAGGGGCCATCTGCGGGCCATCTCCACACCTGGACTCACTGGTAGCAAAGAAGTACCAACCTTCAAAATAGCAGGGCCATAGCATTTCTTGTGCCAATCGGGCGCAATGCGTGCCTTGACATATGCCAGGCTCATAAGATATGCTAACAGAGTATTTGCCAGGCATCTGCCAGGTATCAGCGGATCGTCGCGTATCCCCCACCGTCGCGCTGCATCGCGCCTCTTCCTTTTGTAAAGACGCACAAGCCCGTATGGTCATGACGCTGAAAAATGTGAAATAGTTCACAAAATCCTCTCTTTCAAGGAGTTTTTTGTATGTCGCAGACGGAGCGTTCCGGCACGCTCACCCCATCCGCCGCTGGAAAGACGAGCAAGCCCGTGCGTGTGCGCTTCGCGCCCAGTCCAACGGGCATCCAGCATATTGGCGGCTATCGCACCTGCATCTTCATCTGGCTCTTTGCGCGTCGGCATGGCGGCCAGTTTCTTGTCCGCGTCGAAGACACCGACCGCGAGCGCTTTGTTCCCGAAGGCGTCGATGCGCTGCTCGATGGGTTTCGCTGGCTCGATATGATGCCCGACGAAGGGCCGATGGTCGGCGGCCCTGTTGGCCCCTATTACCAGTCGCAGCGCAAAGCCATCTATCAATACTATGCCCATGAATTGATTCAGCGCGGCGGCGCCTATCGCTGCTACTGTACCAAAGAGCGTCTGGACGAAATGCACAAAGAGCAAGAGGCGCGCGGCATCAAATCGTCGCGCTATGATCGACGCTGCCGCTATCTCACGCCGGAAGAGCGCCGCCGCCACGAGGAGGCGGGCGATCCATTTGTCGTCCGGCTGGCTGTGCCGTTGGAGGGCCAGACCGTTGTGAACGACCTGCTGCGCGGCGAAATCGTCTTTGAGAACAGCGAGCTTCAGGACATCATCCTGCTCAAATCCGATGGCATGCCAACCTACCATCTGGCAAACGTCGTAGACGATCACCTGTGGAATATCAGCCATGTCACGCGCGGTGCCAACGACTGGCTGCCCAGCGCCCCCTATCATGTGCTGACGTATCAACTCTATGGCTGGGAGCAGCCCGTCTGGGTTCATCTGCCTGTCGTGCTGGGCAAGGACCGTAAAAAGCTGAGCAAGCGGCACGGTGCCGAGCCGCTCAGCTATTACCAGAAGCAAGGATACTTGCCAGAAGCGATCATCAACTACCTGGTCCTGCTGGGCTGGTCTTACGACGACAAGACTGATATTCTCAGCCGCGAGCAGATGATCGCTGCTTTCTCGCTGGACCGCGTCAGCATTTCCGACGCCATGTTCGACCCGGAGCGTCTGCTCTGGATGAACGGCGTTTATATCCGCATGCTCAGCCCGGAAGACCTGGCCGAGCGCACGATCCCGTTCCTGGAGCGCCCGGCGGGCCAGGGCGGCCTGCCCGATGTCGTCCAGCGCCCGCTGGACCGCGCCTATGTTGCTCGCGTGTTGAAGCTGGAGCAGGAACGCATGAAGACCTTGAGCGAGGCCGCTCAGATGACTTCGTTCTTCTTCACCGACGATCTGGACTACCAGCCAGAGACGCTCATTGGCAAAGGCATGGACCGCGAGCAAGCCGTGACCGCGTTGCGTCGCTCCCAGGCGCTGCTGGAAGGGCTGGAGCAGTGGGAGGCTGCCGCGATGGAAGCGCCCATGCGCGCCCTTGCCGATGAACTGGGTCTCAAGCCGGGCCAGCTCTTTATGACTATCCGCGTCGCCGTTTCTGGTCGCACGGTCTCGCCACCGCTTTTCGAGACGCTGGAAGTGCTGGGCCGCGCGCGCAGCCTGGCGCGCATTCACCAGGCGCTGGCGAAACTGGCCGGATAAGCACCAACGGCGCAAGCCATGACCGATGGAGGAAACTTCTCCGCCGGTCATGGTTCTTTTTATTGCTCAAAGCAGGGAACCTGCGCTCCTGGTCAGAATCTTGCAGCATGGAGCGCCTTGGCGCGGAAGGCAACAACGCTTGTTCGCCCAACGCCGATAGTGTTTAAGACAAAGCAGTCCAAGACAGGAGCGTGTACATGTCTACTATGTGGGCCGCCCCCGGACGCGAGCAGGTATTCGATGCTGTCACTCGCACCGTCCCGCCGCAGCCCGTCTCGCCGTTCGGAGTACAGCCAACACTCTATCCAACATTTGGTGTTCCAACAGTTCCAGCGCCGTTCTTTGGTGTTCCACCGACCCCGTATCCGTTCTTTGGCGTTTCGCCCATGCCCTATGCGCCGTTCGGGTACCAGCCGGTTGCCCCCATCTATGGCACCCATCCACTGGCCCAGGCGACGCTTGGCGCTCCACAGATCACCCCAACGTTTGGCATCCAGCCGACAGCGATCCCGCACATTGGGTCGCTCATGGCGCCACTGACGCCTGTGGCACACCCGCTGGCGCAGACCGTCCTGAACGTTCATCCGCTCGCCGCGATGGCTGGCGTCCAGCCGCAGATGTCAATGGCTGGGGCAATGGCAGCGCCCTTCCTGACACACCCGCTGGCGCAGGCCATGCAAGGCATTCAGCCCATGATCTCCACGCCTGGCATCCAGCCGATGCCCATTCCAGGGTTCGGCCTGCCAGTCGGGCAGATCGGCCTGCAAGAACCGCTCCTGGCCGCCTTGATGGGAACGATGCCCGCGCCTATCCCTGGCACGATCCCGGCGGCGATTCCCGCCCCGGCACCCTGGCTGCACGCAGCGCTCGCCCAGCCTCTGGGAATGCACAACTACCTCCCGGCTCTGGCACATCAAGCGGCCATAGCAGCACCCGTCGCTTTCCTTCTCTCGCAGATCAGCTTGAAGGAAGCGGCTTCCAGAATGGGTGATGATGCGATGAAAGAGCGGATCGTTGCCAACATCAACGAGACCATCAATCGCTACATCGATGATATAGCCGGGGTAACGCTCCATCCCTGGTTCAAGGCCGGTCCTGGGGCCGTCCCCTGGGTGTACCCCATCGTCTCGGAGTTGGCATTGATTGCCCATCGCTTCCCAGAAGGAACCGTGCGCAATGAAGTCCTGCATCTGGCAGGCCAGGTACTGCAAAAGAGCATGACGCCAATGGCTGGCGAAGCGGGTGGGGAGGGCGGCAGGCGCCGCTAGTGGTCAATCCAATCAGCGTGATTTCCCCACATCAGAAAGAAGCCGTTGTCGCCTGCGCCGCCAGCCGCCGGGCTGGCGGCGCTGCTGCCTATGAGCGCCCCGTCCCTGGCCTGGGAGGCTGAGGAGGTCTGCCCGGTGTTCTACCGCCTGGCGGTCCACGCTGCCCGTCATCATCGAGCGTCGGGTCTTGATCTGCCCAGGGATGCGAACGCTGGGCGCCCCCACGCCCGCCAGCAGGACCACTCTGTCGCCCCGTTGTGGTGCGATTCCAGCCAGTCCCCGTCTGACTGCCACCGCCTGTCGGGCGACTGCCCGTGTTTGGGCTGCCCGCCGGACGACTACTGGTGCCCGAGCCGCCCGGCGTTCTGCCACCAGCCATTGTTCCCCCTGTCGCTCGACCACCCATCGTCGAGCTGCCCGGCATTGAGCCGCTGCGCCGCCCGGCGCGCGGATCATAATACGGCTCCTCCTCCCAATCTTCGTCAGCATCCCAACCATCTTCCTCGTAATCATCCTCCGGGCCGTAATACTCATCATCCTCATCATCATACTCATCGTAGTCATCTTCTGCCTGCCACAACTGTCCACCTCCCCAGGCACCTCCACGCCCGCCCCCACCCCAGCGTGACACAGCACCCGCCATTGCAGAAGCTCCCTGGCGGCCAGGCACCTGGCGATTCGCGTTGGTATAGTAATACAGCGCGAACCCGCCGCCGCTCAGCACTACCACCCCCAGCAAAAGCAGCAGAATCAACAGCAAACCGGGGCCGCTCCCGCCCCCGCCGCCCCCACCACCCGTGTTGTCTCCCGTCCCATTGCCGTTACCACCCGGCGCGACCTGCTGCGACGGCTCTGGAGTAAAGGTTTCCGTTGGTGTTGGCGTCATCGTCGGAGTTGCCGTACTGGTGTTCGTGGGCGTGAAGGTCGAGGTAGGCGTCCAGGTCGGTGTTGACGTATTTGTCGACGTGGCTGTCGGGCAGGGTGTAGGCGTCGGCGTCGGCGTATCGGTCGCCGTTGGCGGGGTCATTGGGGTATCGGTTGGCGTCGGCGTATCGGTTGCCGTTCCCGGCGAGCAGATGGGAGGAGCAAAAGGCCGCACGCCCGCGCCGCTGGCCGCAGAAGCCCCCTGATCGTACAGGAACACGCCGCACAACAGCAGCAGGCAACACGCCCCCAGCAGCACCACAAGCTGCCTGGTGGCCTTTCGGCGCGCGCGGCGAGGGCCTCTCCCTTCAGGCGGCGAATGTTCAGAGACCGTGCCCATACAACCTCCTCTTAACGCCCATCCTGGCCTGAGCGGGAGCGACCCTGCCAATCATCACGATTGGGCGGGCGCGATGATGGTGGGCGCGGCGACTCATCGGGCCAGCCTCTCCCCCGGCCCTGGGGGCCGCTCCAATCAGACGGGCCAGAAAACTGGCGGCCCGCGCCATCATCCCATTGAGTTGACGAATCACTCCAGGCGCCCTGCTCATCTTCTTCCCAGGGGGCTTGCTGCATCTCCCAATCATCGCTCGGCCACTCAACCTGCGATGACCTGCCAACCATCCCGCGACGCGACGGCCCCGTCGCGCGAGGCGGAGCAGCGGCAGGAGCTGCCGCCGCTGCAACCCCGGCAGGCGGGCGAATCCCCACAAAATACCAGATCAAGACGCCAAAAATCGCCAGAATCACCAGCGCCAGCAAGAAAATCAGCACATCCAGGATCGCGCTGGCGGCTCCGCCTGAACTGCCCCCGGTGCCCGTTGTGGCCTGGGCCGGTTGGGTCGCCGTCGGCACAGGCGTATTGGTTGGCGTGCCCGTCGGGCCAGGCGTCGCCGTCGAGGGCGTAGCGCCCACCACAAGATTATTATCGACAGCAATGACCGGCGGGAGCGCGCCGCTCACCGACGGACGCGAACTGGCGATCAGCTCCAGATTGCCGCTCATCGTCGTGGGCAGCGTCACCATCTGCGTGAAATTGCCGCTGTTATCGGATGTTGCTGTCCCCAACAAAACTGCCTGATTCTCGTTGCCAGGCGTTGCCAGCTTCAGATCAATCGCCTGTCCTCCAGGCAGAAAACCTGAGCCTTGCACCGTAATTTGATCACCAACATTAGGAAACGACGGCATAATGGAGACGATAGCCGGGAGCGTGGTGGAAAGGACATTAAACGGCTGCGTAGAGGGAATCACCTGCATCGCCGTAGGATCAAACGCGCAGATAAAGAACTGGCCTGTCGTAGTGGAGGGCCACTGAAAATCAAGATGCCACGTTCCATCTGACTGGATTGTCACCTGCGCGCCCCCCGGAATGGGCTGCGAACCCACCAGCGTCTGGGCATCAGCGTCATCACAGGGCGCCATAGGCGCGGTCGTCGAGTAATAATACAATTGCACGCTGTCCCCAGCGTTCCAACCCGCCCCTGTGACGCGGATGCCCGTATTTATGGGGCCGCTGGCGCTGGCAGGGCTGACAATCGTGACGCCGGGCGCAGCGTCTGCGCGGGCAGCCAGCGTACGCGGAGACATCGCCAGCCCACTCAACAACGCCAGCAGCGCGCCCAGCACCAGCCCCAGCACCAGCGTTCGCAGACACCATCGCTCTATAAAAGATGCGTGAGGGCGCATAAACAACTTCTTTTCCTCCTCACAAGACGGCAGGGGCACCATTCAGCCCGATGGCTTGCAGTATAGTCCCAAAAAGCTGATCGGTCAAGCGGGGTAGGAAGAGCGGTTCAGGGGAGGTGAAACGAGCAATCAAAAACTCAGTGGTACAATCTCCCTCAGCCCCATCTCTCGATCATCTGGGGATATGGTGAAAGGCAGGATCATGCAAACCGTTCGCGTCATCAACACCACACGCCAGGTACTGCTCGCCGGGCGCGCAGGCTTCGCCAACTCCGTCGTCTCGCGTGCCGTCGGGCTGATGGGCCAGGCCACGCTGCCCGAAGGCAGCGGCCTGGTCATTGACCCTTGCACCAGCATCCACATGTTCTTTATGCGCTTCGCCATCGATGCCCTCTACGTAGCCCAGAATGGGACGGTGCTGCGCGTCGTCCCCAACCTGCGCCCCTGGCGGCTCGGCCCCATCATCCTGCGCGCGCGCTACGTCGTCGAACTCCCCGCCGGAACCGCCGCGCGCACTGGCACCGTGCCTGGCGATGCGCTGCGCATCGAACTGGCTGTCGATGAAAAATAAACGGCGATAGCCCGGACTATCTTCCTATGCCGCTATGCTTTCATCTGAAAGCATGCTATAGTTGCCACAACCTGCCGAGGGGGTTCGCAAGAGGCAGTGCATCATTATTGGAGGGGCAATAGGTTATGGTTCGTTTCCTTCGCAAAAACTGGCTGACCCTGGCAATTCTTATCTGCGCGGCAGCCCTGGTTCCTACCGTCTGGGGTGTCATCAACAACGATCAAACCTACCTGGGAATCGGCAGCATCATCTTTATGGTTGGCATCATCTTCGCCTTGCTCTGCATCCTCTTCGTCGGTGCCGCTTCCTTCAGAAAGAAGGGGCCAAAAGTAGAAGAACGGGAATAAGCGCGCGGCGCTCGTGGCACAGGAACTGCGAAATAGGCCAGAGCGTTCGTAGCGTTCAACCGGGCGAATAGAGAGCCATAAGCGGCAGCCTGTGCGGGCATTGCCGCGCCGGGAGCAGTATGCCAGACCTGGCAATCTTCTCCGCAGTCACCTGTGTTGCGGTACTCATGCTCATCGTGTCCTTTCGCTCGCTGACCTGGCATCGCGTGTCGCCGTCCTTGAACAGCCTGCTGCTTCTGCTGACAATAATAGCAGCCTGGCAGTTAGCAGCGCGCGTTGGCCCGATCTCGTTCGAGCAGGGGCTGCTCTTTACGCTCTGCATCTTGCTGGGCTTAGCCGTTGGCTTTGCGCGCGGCCTGGCGATTCCGCTGCGCTATGAACCCCGCGAGGGGGGCGTCATCTGCCGCCGGGGTGCGCTGCTCATCTTCTGCTGGGCAGTCGTCGCCGTCGCAGATGTCACCTCCCTGGCCGGGCATGGATTCAGCGACCCCGCCTGGCTAACTGGCCTGCCCGCCGCCCTGCTCTTCCTGACGGCTTTCTTCGTCACCAGCACCCTCACCCTCTTCTATCGCATCAGCACCCGCGAGCGCGAAGAACTCGCTCAATCCACCGAGCAACCCCAGGCCCAGTAACGCGAAACTCCCCGCGCTTTTCGTTGCAGGTCTGCTGGCGCTGTGTTATCATCCCCACAGGGGCGATTGGGGACTGAGCGCCATTTTCACCGCTGCTGGTAAGAGTTTTTCCCCCATGAGCAAGGTGCCATCGCTCACTTTCGGAGCGCTTCTCAAGCAGTATCGTAGCGAAGCTGGTCTCACCCAGGAAGAACTGGCCGAGCGGCGGCCAGCTATCGAGCGGCAGGCGATCAGGAAGCCCTGCGCCGCGTCAGCGCCGAAATTGCCCAAATCCACGCGCTCAGGGGAACCGATTAGAGCATCCATGAAGAAAGGAATCGTGCCATGTTTCCCCCAACAAAACCCATCTTACTTACCTGCTGTGCGCTCTCTTTCGGCGTTTTCATCTTGACCGGCTGCGGGCCGCATGGGACGGGCAACCAATCATCAACCTCCTCAACGGTGCAGGCAGGCAACGAACCGGCCACCAATACCATCGCGGGAGATTTGACCCGCGTGCAGATGATCGACACCAAAACGGGCTGGGCGATCAGTTGGGATATTGCCGGAAATGGCGCCTATCACATCCTGCGAACCACCGACGGCGGCAGCCACTGGAAGACGATGTTGCAGTGCCTTTCGACGCAAGCTGTAGGGAAGGGTTTTATGGAAGCCTGCGCCACCGACTTTCATTCCGCCCTGGTTGCCACTGTCGTCCAGCCGGAATATGACAGCAGCACGCAGACCTCGCGTATTCGTATCTTTCACACCAGCGATGGCGGGCAAACCTGGCAGAGTTCGGTGATCGCTGCGCGCGACCTGGAAACGCCAGCCGTCTTCGTCGATGCCCTGCATGGCTGGGTCTTCGCCACCGATCACTTTCCCGGCCCCGACCCCAGCAGCGCCTATATCGGCGGTCAGATCGCTCTCTATCGCACCAGCGACGGCGGGAACACCTGGCAACGCGTTGCCAGCGGCCCTTCGACGCCGCAAATCAACGAAACCACTGACGATGGCTATGGGATTCCCCCTCTGGCTGCCAGCGCTCGTCTGCAATTTGTCACCCCATCGACCGGCTGGCTCATCGGCACCAGCTTGCATTCAGACCAATCAAACTATTCCTGGCTCTATGTCACCCATGATGGGGGGAACACCTGGCAGCCGGTTGATCTTGCTTTTCCGGCGCAAGCCATTGCTCTCTGGCAGCCCACGTTTTTCAACGAGCAGGAGGGTCTGTTTCCGGTCCTCACCAGCGGCTCGCCTCCGCAAAATACTCAGGGAACCCTGATCTACAGCACACACAACGGCGGGCAGACCTGGACAAGCACGGCAGTGTCATTTGATGTCACCGGCGCGGTGTTCATCGACATGCAGCACGCCGTAGCGGTAAGTCATTCGGAGGATAAAACGCTCTACACCACCAGCGACGGCTGGAAACACTGGACCACCGTATCAATCCAGACCAGCTTTAGCCGCATCTATGGGTTCAGCTTCGTCTCGCCCACGCTCGGCTGGGCATTGGCGGATAACCGCACGCACTTCATCCCCGCGCCAGGAGGGGGCATACAGAAAGGCGATATGGTCGCCCTGCTCCAGACGACGGATGGCGGCAAGACCTGGCAGGAGATTGCGCATTCGGTGGTGTAAGCCTGAGACTGCTCAGTCATACGATTGACAATTCTACCTGGCGCCGTTATACTCAACAATGGGGATATTCTTTTGCCTCGATTGAAGGGACAACGCCCCAGCAAAAGAAACCTGCTCACGCTGTAACCCTCCTTTGTTCGATCCAACCCTTGGGAAACTGCTTTCTCATAGTAGATGGAGCCATGTGATGCTGCTCGCCGCTTTTGCCAATAATATACGAGACACCAGCCACGCGCTGCTCGATGGGCACAATGCGTCTGCCTACCGAAATACTTTGGCCGTGTGGCAAAGCAATGAGGGCGCATTGAACGCTCCGCCCACAGAAATTGCTCTCAACAACAATAGTGGCGCGGGCAATCAGCTTGGGATCGGCTTGACGGCCTATCTCATCTGCTAACCTGTGCGAGCGAACTGCTGCTGGTGGGCGAGGCCGCGCTCACCAGCGACTTTCCATCCTGAAAGGGGCGAAGAAGCAATGCTTAGGAAGCAATTCTGCTCAGGGGCCTTGCTGGTGCTGCTGCTGATAGCCATGAGCCTGACTGGCTGCAATCCGACAGGCGCCACTGGCGCCCAATCATCACCAACCCCGACTGCCGCAGCACCAGCAACCGTCATTCCGACCAGCACCCCTACCAGCGCAGTTCATGGTGACTGGCAGACCTACACCGATGCCACCTTTGGTTTTCGCCTGGACGTGCCTGCCATTCTCTCGATCTCATTCCCGCCACCACGTACAAATGAGAGCCATTTTATCCTGTGGCAGTATGACGGCAAGGACATGCCACCAACGGGTCAGGCACTCTTTGCTGAGGTGAGCGTCATGGTCTTCGCCTCAACAACAGGCACTAACCCTTGCACTGAAGGGACTCCCATCACCATCGGGTCAGGGATCACCGCCTACGAAGAGGATAGCCTGGATGCGCCTCCCCCGCCTCCTGGCGCTGGGCACCCAGAAGGGGGCTTTGATGTCAACCTGGCGACAGGAGGCGTGTATTTCCATATTCTGCTCTATGGAACCGCCCCCAAGGAGAGTTTCCGGGCACGTTACAGCGCCATCTGGCAGCACATCCTCAACTCGTTCGTGCCCGGCCCCGCCGTGCCCAATACGCACCCCTGCGGCTGACCACATGATCCGCCGGGTGGGATAACGAAGAGAAACCATATTCCTCATATCTCTTATTATCTCAGATCCAGAGCGGAGGCATCGTTGCCAACGAGCCATGAGCGTGGGACCGCAAAAAACACCTGGAGCAGCCAGAGTTCTGCTGGTGGGCCAGGACTTGCCAGTTGGTGCCCAAGTGGCGGCGCCTGTGGTATCTCTATTGCGTGGATTGGAACAGGTCCAAATGCGAAACGGATTTGCAGCCTCAAGCCCGTTCCGCCTACTCGGAGCCGCTGAGGGAACCCCTTGCGACACGAGCCATGACTAGCAGCAAGGAGATAGGACACCGTGCAGCCAGAAGAAGCGCTCGAAGGGTTGGCTGCTGCTCAGGCTGGCTCTACGATTATCGTTGGCTCACCAGCAGGGGGCATCACGGCCTTGCGGGCTTCGGATGGCATGGTAATCTGGGGGCATTCAACTTCTCCCATTCGCAGCCTGGTATGCAGCGATGAGGCTGTCTACCTTGGCACATCTCTGCCCTCAATGGTCAATTCCCGCGCATCACAGGTGATAGCCCTGAGAGTACGAGACGGCGCGGTACTCTGGCGCGCAGCCCCCAAAGACCTGCAAGGGCGGCCAGCACTCGCGGTGGATGGCGATAGGGTCTTCGCCGTAGGCAGCGGAGAGCATCGAGCGGTTTTTGCTCTTGATGCGCAGACAGGCTCCGTGCGCCGGATCGCCCCGGATATGCGCGGCTGTAGCTATCGGCTCATCGCAGGCTGGAATGCCGTGTTTCGCTGGGCGGCACTCAGCGACTACTTCAGCCTGCCCCAAACAAGAGGAACCTACCGACTTCTGACGGCGCAGCGGGGCGCTGTGTACCTGGCTGCCAACAATAGCAGTGGTATTCATATACTCGACGCACGCACTGGCATCCTGCGGGACCGCTATGGCCTGGGCTATCGCATTGTTCCAGAAGTCTCCTCAGACGACTCGACATGAGCAAGGCGACAAACATGAGCAGCCCAGGTGCAGCCACGCGCGAACACACATCCCTTTGAGCAAACTCTGAAGAAATCTTGAAGATGGTCTGAATCTTCAAAGAAGATTCAGACCATCTTCACTGGTATACTTGCAATACCAACGGACCTGGTGATCGCACTCTTGCAAGAGGGGCAGCATTTCTCAATGCACCGTCATTCCAGAACATCCAGCGACTCGATCCATCATCCATCGCTGCCAGTCTTTCCAACAGCACACAGGTGCCTGCAAGAAACCATCAGGAGGAAACGGTTATGCGCGCCCACCCTATAGCCGCAAGATGGCGCTGGCTCAGTCTGAGCATCGCCGCATCGATGGTAGTCCTCAGTTATCTCTTCATCTCGCCCGCTGCCCGCGCCAGCGCCGCAGCGACCACCTGGAACACCTTCCATGATCCCATCTATGGCTTCACCCTCAGCTACCCAGACACCTGGATGCTGGTCCCAGAGCAAAATGGCAGCCACATCACATTACTCAACCCAGCGACAGGCACTACAATGAGTCCCATTGTCACCGTCGAAACCAGAACTCCGGCGGATGTACTCAAGGGCGCTGTTCCGTCAGGAGCCGCCCAAGTACATTCGCGCCAAGTGGCAAATGCCCCAGCAGTTGATTACGTTGTTCCCTTCATCCCAGGGCCACTGAGCGATGGACACGACGCCGCACGGGCGCCTTCCCAAACACATTCCGTCATCCTGCCGATCCACAACACAGTGGGAACGACTAACCTGTATACCTTCATGCTCACCCAACCCACCGACGCGACCGGCAAGATCACCGCCGCCGAGCAGGCAGAACAATCCACCTTCGAGGCAATGCTAGATACATTCACGCTGCCTGCCTCAGTAGCCGCCGTAGACCCATCCGGCTGCCCAGAGGTAGCTGGCTCACCTGGAAGCGCCGTCAGCCCGGCGTGCAGTTATCCCTGCACTGCCGTCTGCTGGGCCGACGCCAACTGGCGCTATACCTATTACGATGATTCATCAGGCTCATATTCCATTTACTGCAATGGCGGAACCTATAACAACTCCTACAGCGCCAATCCTCAATGTTCGACTGGCAACCAACCTGGCGCGCAAGTACCATCAGCAAACGACCAGTATTGGCAGCCCAACTTCCAATGTGCCGACTTTGTCTCGCGTGCTCTGGTCGAGAATTATCAGATCGCGGGGCTTGGAAATGGGGGCGTCAGTGGACAATTCCCAGCTACGTCTCCCAATGCCAGCGGGTACAGCTACCAATATTACGAGTTCACTTACACCCCCTATTCCATTGACACAACCTACGATCTCATTGATGTGGGGGTTCCGGGCATCCCTGGCCTGTACGACTACCTCATCAACTCAGGGCTGGGGACCAATATTCACCAGAATATTGCAGCAGCTCGTCCTGGTGACGTACTCTTTCTCTATAAGAATGGGTCCATCAGCCCCAGCAATCGGGCGCATGTGGTACTCATCACTTCCACCTTTCAACAGAGCAACGGCCAATGGGACGCTCTTATTGATGGGCACAACGTTGCCGTCTATCACGACGACTTCCAGAAGAACTGGATCCCTTACTATGGCAATAACTATGAGATCATCCACATGCGTGGCAGCCTGACGGGTAGCTCCGGGCAATCAACGCGCTATGGCTCCGGGTGGACAAACTTCACTGACGGCTATGGTCAATCATCCTCATGGGTGTCGACAACAAATGCGCAGAATGCCACAGCCTGGGCACAATTCTCCGACTCCTCCGAGGCTACTCCCTGCGCGATTGCCGTCTATGTACCCGACGGGAGCGCCACAGCCAATCTCACCTTTGGAGTGGAAATGGCAGATGGCAGTTGGACCTATCGAACAGTAAACGAGAACAATATCGATGGTTGGGCCTTGCTCTTTAAATGGGGAGACCTCAATGCTACACCGACCCTCATTAACGTCGGAAACAACAACGGCATGACGACTCAGAAAATGGGAGTAGGCGCAATGGCCTTTCTGTGTTAAGCTAGGCTCAGCACCTGCTCCTGGCAGGCAAAATTGACTGCCTGCCAGGAGGTTCTGATCTGATAGGAGGCAAGCAATGGATGCGAAGAGAACATTGCCAGTCTGCATGCTGGCGCTGCTGCTGGCTGCCGTGATCCTGGTCGGCTGCACTCCCGCTGGCACCAGTGGCGCCCAGTCATCGCTAACCACCACCCCTGGCGGGTCTGGAGTACCGACTGGCTCTCCACAGCGCGACTGGCAAACCTATACTGATCCCCTCTTCAGCTTTCGCCTGGATGTGCCTGCCATTCTTGCAGTGGTCATGAACAACCGTTCACCTGGAGGCGCAGAACACAGCATACGCTGGCAATATCTCCCCTCTGGAGGTCCGCCATCAGCAAGCCAGCAGGCATTTACCGAAACAACCATTGATGTGCTTGCCACAACCGGCACGCCAGGCAACACCTATCCCTGCCCGGCGGGAACGCCGATCACTGTTGGCCCAGACATCCCCGCCTATCAAGCAGAAGAACTCACTCCTCCTCCCACACCCACACCTGGACACGGCGCGTCCGGCTTCGCGCCACATATTGAGGCGGCACTGGTAACAGGGGGTGTCTACATCACAATCACGTTGACGGGCAGTAACAGTTACCTCCAAGAACACTTCCTGGATCGTTACGGTGCCATCTGGCAGCACATCCTCAACTCGTTCGTGCCCGGCCCCGCCGTGCCCAATACGCACCCCTGCGGCTGACCACATGATCCGCCGGGTGGGATAACGAAGAAAAACGATATTCCTCAGAAGGAGTGCGTCTTGCGTATGCTCAAACAACGGACCTCTGAGCAAATTCGTGGCGCTGCTATCACGATGGGAATCAAAAAAGCTCAAAGTGGATGCACCACCTGCGCGGAGGGCTATTTTGACCTGGCGAAGCAGCATGGTGCTGCTGAGGAAGAGATTCAAGCGGCCCTCGAACAGGCCACAGGCGCCAGTGGGAAAGGACTCAGCCGACGTGACCTCATCAAAATCGCAGTTGCCAGTGGGCTAGCTCTGACTTCCAGCGGCCTCCTGCTTCCTCAAACCAGCCGGGTGGCCCGGGCAGCCACCTATTATTGGGGGATCGATTCCAATACCACCATCTGCTGCGCCATGCCCCTCAATTTTTATATTGGCCGGATGGGACAGGGGATCACCGCTGATACAACCTACTTTGCCTTCAACACCGCTATGGCAAATCAGCTAGGCCCCAATTTCGTCTTTGGCTACTGGGGAGTGCAAGGGCCTGTGGGGCGTCCAAGCCAATACGATCCCTATGGCTGGGGAGTTGCCCAGGGGCAGGCCGCCTGGGATGCCTGGAGTGGGAACTTCATCGGAGCCGCCTCTATCGGAGGATACACGGTCTTCGGCGACATCGAGGAGGGCTTTGGAGGCTGGCTTGGGGGAAGTACAGGGGATAACCAGCAGACCCTCAATGGCTTCCTGAATCAGCTTTGGGATATTACGCCAGCCGGAGTCTGGCCCGGCCTCTACGTAAGCCAGTATACCTGGAACACTTTTTTTGGCTCAGGCTTCGTGCCCAGCATAGATTTTGTCTTCTGGTTGGCTGGAACGAGCTGTAGTGTGTGTGCCCCATGCGCTTCCTGCACCACCACGATACAGGATGTTGAGAATCAGTTCTCATCGCTCCAGAACCTGGTGGTTGGTGGTCAGAAGCCCATTCTCTGGCAATACTGGTTGACCCCTGGTTGCAACAATCCAGGGTGTAATGATTGGGATGTCGCTCTCCAGCTCAACTATTCACTGACCCCCTCGAACTCCTAGCAATGGAGGATGATCCTGGACAAACATGTAGCATATGTAAAGGAGAAGGGCATGACGACTGCCCTACGCTACCACTGGAGCCGTCTCAAGCCAGCCAGCTTACCTGCTCCTCATTTTGGAAGCAGTATGGTCTATGATCCCAGGAATCAACACATCGTTCTTGTGGCCGGAAGTGCAACCTGGCTGTGGGATGGCAGCACCTGGAGCCAGGCCTCGGCGCCTTTCCCAGTGAGGAATAGTACCCATCTCGCCTACGATGCTGGCGCGCAGCGCGTTTTCTTGTTTGGGGGCATCGGGCTAGATGGCACCCCTCTCAATGATACCTGGTTCTGGGATGGAAGCATCTGGCAAGAGCAGCATCCAGCCACGACACCCCCACCGATGGGCGGAGCAGCCATCACCTATGATGCAGCGCGCCAGCACATGATCGTATTTGGTGGGATCACCGGATTTGATGGCATCGAGGGGTCCAACCGCGTTGGCACGTTGCTCAACGAGACCTGGCTCTGGGATGGGACCACCTGGCTGGAACAGCAGGTGGACACCACGCCCCCAGCGCGTCTGGGAGGTCAGTTGGTCTATGACGAAGCGCGCCAGCAAACGCTCTTGTTCGGCGGCAGTAACGCAGATGGCTATCTTAACGATCTATGGCAGTGGAATGGCACCGCCTGGACGATGATTGCAGCAACGACACCACTCACTCCTCGTGCCAGACCCCACCTGCTCTTTCACCGTCAAGCCCGGCAGGTCGTCGTAATGGGAGGAATGAGCCAGGCAGGAAGGCTCCATGATGTCTGGCTCTGGGATGGCACTGCCTGGTCTGAAGCTGCTGCCATTGGAGCGCCGCCCGGCAGCATTGAAAGCGCTGCTTACGATGCTGCCCGCGATGTGGTCCTGGCCTTTGTTGTGACCGGCAGCAAACCTGTCCCGGGGAATAAGCACCATCCGAAACCTGTTGACCTCTCGCCACCAGCGCTTGCCAGCGAAACCTGGACTTGGGGCTAGAAAGGTGTAGCCAACCTATGCAGAGGTCTGAATCTCGCGCATTGTGGGCCAGGGTACTCTCAAGCGGATGCTGCTACACGGTCGTGGCCCTGGTCCTCCTGAGCCTCACAAGCTGTGGCGCCACTGCTCCAACAACATCGCTGGCACCCACACCATCAATGGGCGCCCCGACCAGCACTTTCACACCCCCAGCGCAAGTGGAACCGCCACGCTCAGGCAGCGCAATGGCCTATGATGCCGCGCAGCACAGCATTGTACTCTTTGGGGGCTTGCCTCTTCCCTCCCGAATGACGAATGACACCTGGGTGTGGAATGGCCGCGCCTGGAGTCAACTGCATCCGGCCTCATCTCCCCCGGCGCTCCAGGGAAGCATGGTCTACGATGCCGCCAGCCAACAGGTCATCCTCCTGTTGTCTCAGGTCCAGAGCGGGGGCATCGTTGCCAACGAGCAATGGGCGTGGGACGGCACTACCTGGCACCAGCTACATCCATCCACACTACCGGAAGTCATCGGGGCCAGCATGGTCTATGATGCCGCCCGGCAGCAGATCGTGCTGTTTGGCGGAGGTGTGCCCAACGGGCATCTCGTCACCTACATGAACGCCACCTGGACCTGGGATGGCGCCACCTGGCAACAGCGCCAGCCAGCAATGGCTCCCCAGCCACGCGCAGGAGCGGCAATGGCCTATGACAGCGCCCGGCAGCAAGTGGTACTGTACGGCGGCACCGGACCCACCGGGGCCTTCACCGACACCTGGGTCTGGGATGGCACCACTTGGCAGCAGCAACACCCGGCGCTGATGCCCCCAGCGCGCCAGCAGACGCAGATGGTCTATGATGACGCCACCCGGCAGACCACCTTATTCAGTGGGATCAGCGCCACGAACCAGGAACCGCTCAGCGACACCTGGACCTGGAATGGCGCGACATGGACCCAACTGGCAGATCAGGGAGCGCCAGAAGCGCTCTACGAAAGCGCGGCCTACGATAGTGACCAGCAAGCGATTGTGGTGTATGCCGCGCCTGGCGCGGGCAAAACCGCTCCTTCTGCCAGCCAGACCTGGCTCTGGAACGGGAGCGCCTGGACGCTCTGGGGATGATATTTGGTCCTTGTGACTGGAGAGACCGGCGTGGACGCAGTGCATGGGAGCGATGGACAGCAGCGTTGGTTCGCAGAGCGAGTTCTGATGCCCGATACCCTACTCGCGCTCACCCTTAGTGAATAGCTGCCGCCGCTGCTCCTTCTGCGCTTGCAGCCTGTGGTGGATGCGCAGCAGGCCAAAATAGAGCAGCGCCCCCGGCAGCCCAAACGCCGCGCAGCGTCGGCCCAGCATGCGCCCGGCCTGCGGGCGCCGCCCGGCATCGCGGTAGACCAGCATCGCCGGAAGCAGCCAGAGCAGCACAAAGAGCAAGATCACCGAAAGATCAAGGAAATGCAAGCCGAACATGCTACCCCCGTAGAAAGTGGAGACGTGGAGAAGTGGAGACGTTGTAGTCTCTGTCGTCTCTTCTACACTGCGATCCTCCACAGCGATGGCATCCTGCCCTGGAAAAGCGAGCGCGTGCGTACCATTCCAGCAAGGCGCATGCCCTCGCCGTTGCGCGCCCCCATTGCCTATCACCTTACCATACGCGCCCCCGCAGAACAAGCGCTAAGCCGCCCTGGACGCTGTTCGCTCTTGCCAGATGGCGCAATAATTGCTATACTATTGGCGGTGTAACGCCAATGCGTGTTGTCGCGTAATTTTGTCCCTGGCAGCGTGTCTCGGCTGGCTTGCTGAGCGGAGGTTTATATCTATATGTCGGATGGAGTTCCTGGTGAACGATGTCTCCGATTGGCCCGCTCGTCTGTAAGGTTGTCTTTCTGCTGGCTGAAATGCGCAAAGGAGGTGAGGGCTGTGGACGCCGGCCCGAGTCCGAGTAGTCATTCAACAGGTTCACACTGGCGGTTCGTTGCGAGATGGACGCCCGGAGCAACAGCAGCGCAGTCTTGCTGCCTTGCTGACGCTGCCGACGGAACGAAGCGCGCACGCCGCCTGTCCTTGCCGGTTTTCGCTCCACCGGGCATCTAGCGCCGCATCCGCTGGCTCAGGCCAGTGCCGGAATGCGCGCCCCGTCCCCAAAGCGCACCGGCACGTCAGGTAGCACAGCGCCAACGGCTTTCCCCTCGATAGCCTCTTCGTCTTCCGCCCTCTAGCAGCTTCTGCTCCGCACAGCGCCCACTTGTCTCTGTCCCTCGGCGAATAAATTCGCCGCTAGGGGCGTGCCGCCAGGAAACACGATAGGCGGCTTCAGCCGCCTTGCTGGCCGCCAGGCCCTTAGCAGCCAATTTATTGGCTGATGTTTTGCGGGTGTATGCGCTCTATTCCAGAGAGGACGGTGATGGCGATGATCTTTCTCAGCACCTTGCTGCGGCGCGCAGTTTTTGATAGCAATAATCAGCGCGTAGGAACGCTGCGCGATCTGTACGTCTCGCTGCACGATGTCTTTCCCAGGGTGACAGCCCTGGTCGTCAAGCCAGCGGTCTTTGGTGACGCCCCACTGGCAGGCGCTGCCAGCCGGGGCAACGGCGGCAGCGGCCCGATGCTCTTTGCCCAGGAAGTCATTATCCCTTGGGAGCAGGTCGCCACGCTGGAAGATAGCCAGGTCTATCTTGCCGCGCCCGCCGATCAGATTGAGCCGCTGCCCCCCGGCAGCCACGCGGGCGATCTGCGCCTGGCGCGCGACCTGCTGGATAAGCAAATCGTGGATACGCAGGGCTTTCGCGTTGTCAAGGTCAACGATCTCAAGCTGGCGCAGATTCGTGATACCGCGCGCCTGGTGGGCGCCGACATCAGCCTGCGCGCCCTGCTGCGGCGCTTAGGCGCGGAAAACCCCATCGTCGCGCTCGCTCGTATTCTGCCCATCAAGCTGCCAGAGCGCACCATTACCTGGAACTACGTCGAGCCAATCGAGGTGGCCGGGCGCGAACTGGTTGGCGCGGCGGCTGGCGGTGGCAACGGCGCGGCGCGGCCCTCCGGCACGCTGCACGTTCCCGCCGTGCGGCTCAGCGTCAGCCATGCCAAGCTGGCCGAACTCCATCCAGCAGACATTGCCGATATTCTGGAGCAGTTGAATGTGGCCGAGGGCGGCGCCATTCTGGAGGAACTGGATACCGAGACGGCAGCCGACGCCCTCGAAGAAGTCGAGCCAACGCGCCAGGCCGCCCTCGTCAGCGAACTCGATCCCGAACGCGCCTCTGATCTGCTGGAGCGCATTGCCCCCGACAACGCCGCCGATATTTTGGGCGAACTGGACGAGCAGAAGGCCGAACACCTGCTCGATCTGATGCCCACCGAAGAGGCGCGACCTATCCGCGAGCTGCTGCGCTACGACGAACACAGCGCGGGCGGCATTATGACCACCGAAGTATTGAGCCTCCCAGCCAGCCTGACGGTGGAAGAGACGCTGGCCCGCCTGCGCGCCCAGAGCCGCGAACTGGAGATGGTCTATTATCTCTACGTTGTGGATGAGCAGCAGCATCTGGTGGGGGTCGTTTCGCTGCGCCAGCTTGTTACCAGCGCGCCCGATACGCGATTAGAAGCAATTATGGACCATGATGTCATTCGCGCCCATGTCAACGACGACCAGGAAGAAGTGGCGCGAAAGATTGCCAAATATGATCTGCTGGGGCTGCCGGTGGTGGATGAAGAGGAGCGCCTGGTTGGACTGATTACGGTTGACGACATCATTGACGTGCTGGATGAAGAACACAGCGAGGATGTAGCCGAACTGGCCGGGACCAGCGCCGCCGACCATCTCGAAGAGGGCTTTAGCTGGCATGCTGCCTTCAGCCGCAGCGGCTGGCTGAGTGTGAATCTGGTGGTGGGCATCCTGGCGGCCCTGCTGCTGCACGGGCTGATGCAGGGCATGGCCGACGGCCATACGAGCGACAGCGCCCGGCCCATGAGCGGGCTGCTCGCCTTTGTGCCGCTGCTGCTCTTTGCCAGCGGTTCCATCGGCGCGCAGGAGCTTGGTATTGCTGGCTGGCTGCTGCGTGACCGCCGGGGCCGCGACTTCTGGCGTATCTTCTTCCGCGAACTGCGCCTGGGGACGCTGGGCGGCCTGCTGGCAACGGTGGTCGTGGGCGTGGTCTCCGGCGCGCTCTTCGGCCAGCCGCTGTTGGGTGTGGCGCTGGGCATTGGCGCGGGCCTCACCCTGCTCGTCGCGGCCATCTGCGGGCTGACCCTGCCCGCCATTCTGGCGCGCATCCGCCTGCGCGGCAGCTTCATCAGCGCGCCGCTGCTGGACCCGGTGATTGCCGTGTTAAGCCTGGCAATCTTCGTCGGCTCCGCGCTCTACCTCATCGAACGGCTCCATATTGGATAGATGGGGAGCATCGGCATTCCAACCGGCGCTCCCCGGCAACCTGTCCAGCTTGCCAACTGGTCCAACCGCTCCGAAAGGGCGCGCGCTCGATTGGCCGAAATATATCCCATTGGCGAGTGGCACGAATGTTGCCGAGCCATACCGGCAGGAGAGGTGTTGTCTGATTTCCTGGTGGGGCAGGTCGCTTCTGGGCTGCCCACAGGGATAGGCATCATATCAAATCTGGTTGAGCAAGAGCGCTCAGGTCAGCGCCAGCCCCACCCTTGCCGGTTGGGAAACTGGTGCTGCGTCTCCCCTTTCAACCGGATTTGCTATCATCCGAGATGGAGATATACGATGAGCAGGAGCAACTATCCGCCACAACGAGAGATGGGCGCACGCGGGACCGAGCATGGCATGCGCGGCATGATGAATAAGTGGAGCGGCAAGATTCAGGCGGCGATGGGCAAACTGACCGGCAAGCGCGGCATGCAGGCCAGAGGGACCGGACGGCAGGCCGGTGGCAGCATGCAAGAGGGGCTGGGCAAAGCCGAGCGCAAAGCGGACGACGTGATCGGCGATAAGCGCTAGAACTTCCCTGGCTTACCGCCGACGAACGAGTTGGACAAACGCCGTCGCCCAGGCGATGAAGAAGAGCAGGAAGGGCATATAGAAGCCGCGCTCAAAGAGGCCCGTAAAGATGCTGCTCACATCGGCTGAACTGATGGCGATGATCCAGGAGATCACCGCCGTCAGGCCCAGCAGCGGGATGACCAGGAGCAGGATATAGGTCAGGGTGCGGCCCGGCATACGCACCCAATGGAAGATAGGGAGGGCAACCAGGGCCAGCGCTCCCAGCGGCACCAGCGCGAGGACAAACGTAAAGAGCAAAGATGGGTCGGAGAGCGCAGTATAACCAGTCACATAGAAGGGCAGCGGCTGGTTCTGGTACATGAGGGCCAGAACGATGGTGCCCATGATGCCCAGCCCGCAGAGGATGGAGACTACCCCGGCCAAGACGACGCGCCTTCGACGGGGCGGCATTTGCTTGTCTGGCGGCAGCGCGGGCATTTGAGGCGGTGTGATGAACGGCTGCGTCCCGGTAGAGGCGCGCTGAAATGGCTGGGGCGCGGCAATGTTCGAGCCAGAGATGGCCGCTGGTGGCGACCAGGAAGCCGGTGGCACATACGGCGGCGAGTAGGGCGGGGGGCCGACGATGGTTGCGGCAGGCTGGATGGGCGGCGCGAAGGACGGCGGCGTCACAGCAGCAGGCACCGCCGCCGCGGCGGGCTGCGGTACCGGGTCGGGAGCCGCCGGGGCAGGCGCTGCTTTACTTTTAGCGGCGCGTTTGCTTGCCGGTGCCGGGGCGATGCTGGCGCTGGACGATGGACTGCCGGGCAGGGCATCGAGCAATTCCTGCACCGATTGGAAGCGCTCTTCCGGCTTCTGGCGCATAGCCTTCATAACGGCCTGCTCCGTCTGGCGCGAGACTTTTGAATTGACCTGGCGCACATCTGGCAGCCGCGCCACGCCAGAGACAATATCGGGTGCTTCGGGAGGGCACACGCCAGTCAGCAGGTGATAGAGCGTGGCGCCCAGGGCGTAGACATCCGAGCGGGCATCGGTGCCACCGCGCGTGTATTGCTCCAGGGGTGAATAGCCGCCGGAGACGGCCCGCGCGGCGCGGGTCGTTTTGCGGGATGAACCGCTTTGAAGGACTTTGGCGATCCCGAAATCGACGAGCCAGGGGCGGCCATCTTTGGTGACGATAATATTGCCGGGCTTAATATCGCGGTGAATGATGGGGCGCTTCTGGTTATGCAGGTAGCTTACTGCCTCACAGATGGGGCGCATCCAGGCCAGCACCTGATCTTCTGGCAGCGCGCCCAGCCGATCTACGCGATCTTCCAGGTTTTCGCCAGCAACATAGGCCATGACGAAATAGGGGCGGCCATTCCACTCAAACTGCTCCGCCACGCGCGGCAGGTTGGGGTGGTCCAGCGACATCAACCATTTCGCCTCGCGGGTAAACTGCCGCCGCTCGGAGATGGTCGAACTCAGGCTTTCTTTGAGGGCATACTGGTTGCCCAGAAAGACGGTTTCATCTTCGACCAGATAGACATTCCCATAGCCTCCATAGCCCAGCAGCTTTTTGACGCGAAAGCGACCGTTCACCAGCGTCCCTGTTGGTAGTGCCGCTGGCGTCTGACTGATCGCCATACCTTTTCACCCCCAATATTCGTTTGCCCGGATAGCGCGGCGCAGCCCCACGCTGGCAAGTAAACTCGCGGCTGGAGGCGCTGCGGCGCCGCCAGGTCCGCCTGCGCGGACCCCTCGCCCTGGAAAACGCAGGGCGCTTCACCCCAGCTTGCACAGGCGCGGTTTCAACCATCAGCCCGAATCTCAGGCTGGCTCGGCCAGCAGCGCCTCGATGGCCCGTCTGGTTTGCTCGTAGCTCCCCTCACCCACATGAGTATAACGAATGACCCCGCGCTTGTCCACCAGATAGAATGCGGGCCAGTAGCGATTGCGATAGGCGCGCCAGGTGCCAAAGTCGTTGTCAAGCGCGACGGGGTACTGAATGCCCAGTTCCCGAACGGCGGCCTGGACGTTGTTGATTTCGCGCTCGTGGCGAAATTCTGGGGTATGGACGCCGACAATCACCAGGCCGCGCGGGGCGTAGACCTGCTGCCACTGCAAGAGGGCGGGCATGACGTTGCGGCAGTTGATGCAGTCAAAGGTCCAGAATTCGACCAGGACGACCCGCCCGCGCAGATCAGCCAGCCGGAAGGGCTGGGAGTTGATCCAGCCCGTCGGCTCCAGTTCTGGCGCGGCCATTCCCACGCCAACGCTTGCCGGTTTGTTAGAAGGAATCAAGACGCTCGCCTCCGCTCTTTACGCCTGGCTGCCCCCTGGCAGTAACTGATTAATTTTGGCGGCCAGGATGAAATCGTTTTCTGACAATCCCTTGATGGAATGGGTGTAGAGTTCGATGCGCACCTGATTCCAGGAATGGATGGTCAGGTCGGGGTGGTGGCCTTGCTGTTCGGCCAGATCGCCAATCTGGTTGACCAGGGCCAGCGCCTCTTTAAAGTCCTTGAGCTTGATGTTGCGCGTCAGCTTGCCATCCTGCGTGGTTGTCCAGCCTGGCACTTGCTGCATCATAGACTGTACCTCCTCGCTGCGCAGAGGTGGCGTATCGCGCCGACAAGGTACGCACTGCCGGGCAGCCAACTCTGTCATTGCGTTCTCCTTACTGTTGCCTGGCGGCGAAAGGCTGCGGCTAGAGGCTGCGCCGCAGAGCTTCGCCTGCGCGGGCGGAAGAGGAAATAATCCTCATAGCTCAGTGTGACCAATCTGCTAATGTGTCGGTTTCGAGCGCCGCCGCTGGCCGGTGGTATGCGGCTTTGCGGGTGGCGATGGGGGCGCTTGCAGAGCCTGTGCCGAACTACTCGAACTGCTGGCGCTGCCGGGTCCGCCCGGCGGCGGCAGGGCGGGGAGGCTGGTTGATGTCGCATCTGTAGAAGCCGCCGCTGAGGCGTTTTTGGTTTCGGGTAAGACGACTGTAACGGGGCCACCAGCGGGCGGCGATGCAGGCACGCTCCCTGAAGCGGATGGAGGATTGGCGGCGGGCGCACCCGCGCCCACCAGGGCAGGCTGTTTGGCTGGTTGGCTGGCCGAGACGGCGGGCTTTTGAGCATCGGCAGGCAAGGATGCGGGTTGGAGCGGGCGCGCCACAAAAATCATGTGCTTGCTCTGGACAGTAAGCGGTTCGCGGGCAAACGAGCCGTAGACGGCATCCAACTGCATGCCAGCAGCGCGCAGCAAGAGCGCCATCTCCGGGCAGGTGAGGTAGCTGCCCTCGAAGGGGGCAAGCATCTGGTGAACGTGGCCGGTGTTGTCCCAAATCTCGTACTCATAGACGCCGCGCAGTTTTTGCCAGATGGGGTCGACTTCCAGGCTTTGATAGCAATTGACCACTTCGCCAGTGCGGGCGCTGTAGACGGCTTTCAAGAAGCGGCGCTCGACTTTGAGGGCTTCCCAGCGCGGCGGCTGCACGATGACGATAAACTTGCCGGTTGGCTCCAGATGCTCGGCGACACAGCCAAGGCATTTCTCGATTTCGGCCAGGTCGCGCAATTCCTGGAGGACGTTGAACGGCGCCAGAATCAGCCGGAACTTGCGCCCGCCCAGATGGAAGTTGGTGATGTCGCCTTCGACCCATTCGACGCGGAGTTTGGAGGAAAGCTGCTCGGCTTTCATTTTGGCGCGCTGCAACATGAGCCGCGAGGTCTCCAGCCCGGTGACTACCAGCCCGGTGCGCGCCAGGGGCAGGGTGATGCGCCCGGTGCCCGCGCCAAGCTCCAGGACTGGCCCGCCGACCTGGCGAGCCATCTCTACGCAGAAGCGAATATCATCGGTGACATCTGCCGTGCGCAGGTCGTACAGTTCGGGCGCCTCCATTGGCGGCTGCACTCCGGCTGGTTTGGCCCTGCGCCGCACGATCCAGCGCGCCAACGCCCACGCAGCCAGCACGACCATGACCAGCGCTACCGCCCCTACGCCGAAGATTACCAGGAACGTCATCTGTTCAGAAGTAAGAGCCAGAATCAATTGCATGACTTCGCCTCCCTTGGCCGGTTTCATTCATGCTTGCGCAGGCGGCACGCACCTCTCAGCACCAGTATAGCAGAGGCTGCTCGTAGCTGGCAAGGGGATGCCAGCTACAGTTTTCTCATTTTTCCAGTTCCCCACGTTTCCCAAGTCGGACAACTTAGACCACTTCGACACCCTCTGCCCACTTTTCTCGCGTTCCCACTTTAGCAATGAATGGACGGTCATTCATTGCCAGATAGGCTTTTCCTTTTTATCGATGAATGATCGTTCATTCATTGCCAGGTGCCACATGGCGCAAGGCAAATTGCCCATCTGCTATAAAGCAATCGGAGTGCCAAACGGTCTGATGATCTTTCGGCTGGGGGCGCGGATTAACTCTGCCAAGGGCAGAGGGCGGTGCTGATGATGGGGGTGAAGCCGTTGAGGTCGGGCAGATCAAGATCGCTGGCGAGGCGCTGGCGTATCCAGCCTTCCAAGACTTCCTGAAGTTCGGCGCGACAGTCGGCAAGGGTTGGCGCGCTGGCCCAGACGCCCGCCAGAGTTGGAATTCTGCCAAAGACCGTACCATCCGGCAGGGTCTCATAGATTGCCTGGCGCATGGCCTCGGCCTGGTAGTCATCGAGGGTGACAAATGTTGGCATGTGGATGTCTTTCGTGGTGGAGTTGGAGTTTAGTACACTATCAGATTGTTACATAAGAGAACTGCGGTCCTGCTCTGATTGTTCAGCAGCCGGGCGAATAGAGAATTCTATACTCCATTTTAACCTGGACTGATCGCCCTGGATGTAGGCGGAAATCGCTTGCGCTGCATCAGAAACTGCTCTGAGTGGTACAACATAGTCAAAAATTTTTGCCATCACCCTCAGCGTCTCAGCCGTCCAAGGCCCCTCGACTACTAACACTGCAAGCAAATCTTTGTTCTTGCCTTTCCAGTTAATAGCCGAGAACATTTTGTCCTTTGCATACAAAGATGCGTGTCGTGTTGATGATTTCCTCACTTCGATAAACGCCTTGGGTTTTTTCTCATCTGGAATGATAAAATCCGCTCGGAAGTTGTAAATCACGCCTTCAAGAGAAGTATATTCAGATTCTCGCTTATAAGGAACTTTTGCTTCATCAAGAGCGTGGGCGACAATACTCTCAAGCAGAATCCTGCCGACCAAATCCCGGACAATCCCCTCCAGGGTTGGTTCAATACTCTGCAAAAGCTCGGCACGGGTTATTGCCCGCCCAGGCTGGCGCTGATTCAGTATTTGCGCCAGGCGCTCTGCCGCTGGCAATGGAACAGCATTATCCGAGGCATTTCCGATACGTTTCTTCAACTGAGCCTTACTTGGGATATTAGCAAGACGCTGAAGGAGAGGGAGCATATGCGGAGCAGCAGTGATATACGCAGGATCAAATTGCAAGAAGCCCTCTGTCGCCCGCGCAAGCTCCTCTAAAAGCTCTCTCGTTCTCTCTCGCAACTGGATATAGACCCCCTTGGTGATAGCCAACTCTGCCTCAAAGGGGATTGCTTGCATGTGCTGCCACTCTTGTACAGTTTGTTCGGGGGTAGCAGTGAGCGGATCGAGAGGGCTATCTATGCCACCAAGTAGGACGATTTTTTGGGCAAGGCTCTGGACATGCTCTGGCTGAACCACTGTGAATCTGCTCGTCTGCTGGCTAAGTTGTAAGTAAACCGCGATATAATCTTTTATGGCTCGCATAGCCAGACTGTAGAGAGTGCCTGTAATTTCTTCGCCAGCCTGCTCCATCATCTGTTCTGCTTCATCTGGTTCGTCTTGCATGGATATGAAATTCTCCTAATTTACTTCCGCCCTGCCGTTTCTCAAGTACCCATCGGTCGCCACGATTCCTGAGTTTCTCAATCTTGAGAATTTCAAAACCATTTTCTTGCAAGAGTTGTCCTAAGAGCATATCTGCCTGGATGTAGACCCCATAAAGGGCAGCATCTCCCACGATCATATGCAGCGAGCTATTGGGGCGGAGAACCCGCTGTAGTTCCTGGATAACACTTTGCATCTGGGCAAAATAGGGATAAACAAGCGAATGATAATCTTTCTTTCCTGCTCGTACTTTCTGCTGTTCCCTCAGTGCCTCAATAAGTGGGCGCAGGTTCTTACAAAAATTCTCCGAAAGCATGTTTGAAAAGCGAGCCTGATCGCGCTTTAAGGCAGTGGGAGCCGTCGTCGTATTGACAATCAATCGGCGGCGCACCCGCTCAGTAATCTCAGCCCAGGAGCCAGCATAGCGCCAGAAGTAGAGTTCCATGCGAGTCATTTCAGCGAAGTCAAAATTATTGAGATAGGGAGGCGACGTGACACATAGCGAGCAGCTTTCGTCAGCCAGCGGGGTCATAGCCTCAGAACTCATGGGATAGAGTATGGCCCGCTGCTCATAGTCGCCGTCAAGCGCAGCCATGTCCTCTCGAATCTCGTCGCAGGCCCTTTGGAGGGCCAGATGATACGGTGTTGAGACTTTCTGAGTGGTAGGAGCTTTGTAGATGCCGTCAGTTTGGGCGTGGGCTGTATATTCAAGCACTTTAGAAAGTACGAGGCGGTAAAGTGGGCGCTCAGGAAGCTCTAGTTGATTTTCAAGGAGCAGCGCGGAGGCCAGCAGCCGCAGGTCTGGCTCTGGGATGAGCTTCCCCAGAAAAATTGCAGCGTCGCCTGTCCAGATTTCTGTAAGCTCCCCCCTATAAGGCTCAACACCCGACAACGCAAGTGCCTGGATGGCATCTACCTGCTGGCGTTGGGTTGGCGGAAAGATTTTAGCAAGGGAGATGTCATAGAAGAAAGGATGGGCTTCAAAGCCAACGGATGCAACTCCATCAAAGTTCGCCTGAGCAAGCGCAGTCGAAAGCCCAGCAAACGGGTCGATCAGCACCTCATTTTTTTGTAAATCGGCAGCTTCAATGCACCAGCTTACAAATTCTGGAGAGAAGCCTGCAATAAAGTTGAACCACCTATGCAGAGGATAGCGATGGGTGGTAAGGTTCGTTGAGAGCTTTTCTTTAGGTGGTATATCTTTAAACAGCCTGAGCTGCGTCATAGGCGACATCCTTAGCATGGTATGCTATCTCTTCCTTGCTATTCTACCATAATCGAACGTCTTTCCCTTCCCTATTTGCCAGAACTGGTTCATTGCCTGGTATAATAGCAGAGACGACGGCAACCCATCAGCCCACATCAGATAAGCGGCCTGACTCCGGGAGGCAGCGATGAAAGAACGATTGACGATCCAGGATATTGCGCAGCTTGCGGGAGTCTCCAAGGCGACGGTTTCGCGGGTGCTGAACCAGAAGCCGGATGTAGACCCGCTGACGCGCGAGCGCATTCTGCACATTATGGAGGAGCATGGCTTTGTTCCTGATTTTGCAGCCGTGCGGCTTGCCAGCCATCCGACGCAAAAACCGCGCTCGACGTTTCCTGCCTTTCCGGCCAATTTTCTGTGGGGGGCGGCCACGTCAGCGTATCAGATTGAGGGGGCGGCCAACGAAGATGGGCGCGGGCCATCTATCTGGGATGCGTTTGTCCAGCAGCCGGGCATGATTCATCAGGGCGAGACCGGGGCAGTTGCCAGCGATCACTATCACCATATGCCTGAAGATGTGGCGCTGATGGGGCAGCTCAATCTGAATGCCTATCGCTTCTCGCTTTCCTGGCCGCGTATCCTGCCCGAAGGCCGGGGCAGAATCAACGAGCGCGGGCTTGATTTTTATGATCGGCTGGTGGACGCGCTGCTGGCGCGGGGCATTGCGCCAGTGGCAACGCTGTATCATTGGGATTTGCCGCTGGCGCTGCACGAGCGCGGCGGCTGGTTGAGCCGCGAAACGGCGCGGGCCTTTGCCGACTACGCGGAGGTGGTGGCCCGGCGGCTGGGAGACCGGATTGCCTGGTGGATTACGCTGAATGAACCCTGGTGTTCGGCGTATCTTGGCTATCGGCTTGGCGTTCACGCGCCGGGCATCCGGGAAGCCCAGGCAGCGGTGAATGCGGCCCATCATCTGCTGCTGGCGCATGGGCTGGCGGTTCCGCGCATCCGGTTACAGGCACGCGCCGACGCGCAGGTTGGGATTACGCTGAATCTCACACCTATCTTTGCGGCTGATGATCGCGCCGAGACCGCGCAGGGCGTGGAGCGAGCGGACGTGCTGCATAATCGCTGGTTCCTCGATCCGCTTTTTCACGCCTGTTACCCGGAGCGGCTGTTTGGTGATCTGGCCGTTGATCCGCCGCCGGTTGCAAGCGAGGATATGGGGCTGATCTCGACGCCGCTGGACTTTCTGGGGGTCAATTATTATTCACGAGCGCTGATCCGGGCGCCCCAGCCCGCGAGGGAACATTATTCGGCGGCTGAGAGCTATATCCAGGTGGCGCCAGTCCCGGAAGCCAGCTATACGCAGATGGCGTGGGAGATTTATCCACGAGGGCTGGAAGAAGCGCTGGTGCGCGTGCATCGGGATTACGCGCCCCGGCTGATTCTGGTGACGGAGAATGGGGCATCGTTTCAGGATCAGTGGGATGGCAGAAACCATATTCCCGATAAACGGCGGGTGCGGTATCTGAGCGAACATATTCATATGCTGGAGGAAGCGCTGCGGCAAGAAGTGCCGCTGGGCGGGTATTTTGTCTGGTCGCTGCTGGATAACTTTGAGTGGATTGATGGGTATAGCCAGCGCTTCGGGATCATCTACGTTGATTATTTTACCCAGCGCCGGATTATCAAGGAGAGCGGGCGCTGGTATGCAGCCTTTATTGCGGGGCAACGACACCAAGAGGAGCATGTTTCATGAGAGCGGTATTGTGCAAAGCCTATGGACCGCCGGAGAGCCTGGTGGTTGAAGAGGTTGAGTCGCCAACGCCGGGCCGGGGACAGGCGGTGGTGAGCGTGAAGGCGTGCGGGGTGAACTTCCCGGATACGTTGATTATCCAGGGGAAATATCAGTTTAAGCCACCAATGCCCTTCTCGCCGGGCGGTGAGATTGCGGGCGTGGTGAAAGAAGTTGGGGCAGGGGTGGAGCGGGTCAAGGTTGGAGATCGGGTGATCGCCTTTACGGGGGCGGGCGGCTTTGCGGAAGAGGTGCTGGTCGATGCGGCGTCGGTGATTCGGATGCCCGAAGGATTGGATTTTGACGTTGCCGCGTCGTTTGTGATGACCTATGGCACGGACATCCACGCGCTGAAAGATCGGGCTAATCTCCAGCCAGGCGAGCGGCTGCTGGTGCTGGGCGCGGCGGGCGGGATTGGTCTGGCTGCTGTCGAGCTTGGCGCGCTGATGGGCGCGCGGGTGATTGCCGCTGCCTCAAGCGAGGAAAAGCTGGCGGTGTGTATGCAGCACGGCGCCAGCGACGCGATTAACTACAGCAATGAAGACTTGAAGGAGCGGGTGAAGGCGCTGACCGGGGGGCAAGGGGTGGATGTGGTGGTCGATCCGGTTGGGGGAGAGTATTCGGAGGCGGCGCTGCGCGGGATGGCCTGGAATGGGCGCTTTCTGGTGGTGGGATTTACGGCGGGTGAGATTCCGCGCATTCCGTTGAATCTGGCGCTGCTGAAGGGGTGTTCTATCGTGGGTGTCTTCTGGGGGAGCTTCGCTGCCCGCGAGCCAGAGCGGAATCAGGCCAATATTCAGCAATTGCTTGACTGGCTGCAAGAAGGCAAGCTCAGGCCGCGTATTTCGGCCAGGTATCCGCTGGAGCGGGCGGCGGACGCGCTGAACGATATTATCAGCCGCAAGGTGACGGGTAAGGTGGTTTTGATGGTGTGATGCTGCGGCCCGCCTGCCTGGCGAGCAACACGCGGCTAGAGGCGTTCCGCCGCCAAGCCTGCCTGCGCAGGCTCCCCCCGCGCCGCTGGCGGGTAATGACGTTTTACAACAGAGCGCGGCCACCATGCCAGGCATGCGGCGAATACATGCGCCGCGAGGGTGCCCAGGGCCAGAAAACCCGCTGGGCGGGTGGGGTGACGGCTAGAGGCTTTTGCATGGCTCTAGCCCAAATGTCCTACCGATTTGCCACCAGAGGCAGACATCAGGTATACTGCTTCCTGTCCCCCTTGGGTGGGGACACCGGACCCCTTCCGGGGTCCGCCGCACCTTGCCAACCGCTGCAACGGCTGACGCGACAGTGGAAAAACACTGGCCGCGCCACTCACCCCTCGCCTGACAAGTTCAGGAGGGGGGCCAGGAGAATTTTACCATTTTTCCGGTCATCTTCCCTCTCCGGCCACCTTCCTGACAGGCAGGGGCGCTGCTGGCCGACAGCGCGCGTTCCCTCTGCGAGCAAGCAGCTTTGCCGCCTTGCTCGCGGCACCGGGCGCGCGGACTGCTGGAGCGAGCGCGTCCCTCTTCGGGGCGGGTGGCCGTCTCGCGTCTTGGGCGGGCGCTGGTGCGGTCTGGTGATGAGACGCACAGAGAGGAGACGATGACCCGATGCGGACTGATTCCTGGCTCGACCTCCGCAAATCCACCTATCGCTGGGAAGACTTTGTGAACTGGCTGGACGCGGGCTTTCTTGGCCCCATCCCGCCTTACGACCCGCTGACGCAGGCGTGGCTGCGCCTGCCTCCCCATCGCGTGCGCCAGATGGCGCGGGACGCTCACACCTGGCTGCTGACGGTGCTGGCCGAGCGCCAGCAGCGCGGGCTGACCTGGCAGGAGGCCAGCGATGGGCCGTTGCTGGCCGGGCATCTGGCGGCGCGGCTGGTGCGCGTGGGGGAGGTGTGGCTGCATCGAGGCTGGCTGGAACATGCGCTGGAAGAGGAGATGCGCCGCCTGATTCGGCTGCTGGAAGCGCCGGATCGGGTGTTTCATGTGAGTGTGGGGGGGCGATTGGTGGGCCAGCCCTGGGAGCAGCGCTGGTGGGCGCTGGCGATGGGGCTGATGCGCGTGTGGCAGTTGGTGGGGGCGCTGCGGCAGGTGTGCGGAGGGCCGCAGGCGACAGAAGCGGTGCGGGCGGCGGCGGCGCGGGTGCGCCAGCAGGTGACGGAGAGGCCGCCTGCGGCTTGACGCGCCGCCCGGCGTCGGCCAGAGGCCAGCGCTGTCGGCAGGGGCGGGGCGAAGACGCCCCACCCCTGCCAAATGGAAAGTCGGCAGTACGCCCCACCCCTGCCGCCGGGGAGGGCGGCGCTGCCAGGCCCCGTTTTATGTGCCTGCGCCGGATGCAGCAGGCAAGCGCACCATGACTGCTTCAGCGCGCACGCATATTTCTCCCTGGGCGGAAAGCGTGCAGGTGACGATGGTTTTTCGGGCGGTTTGTTCTTTGATGGCGGCGCGCAGCAGGAGGGGCGCGGTGATGGGGGTCGGGCGCAGGTAGGAGATGTGCAGCGATCCGGTGACATAGGCGATGATGGGCAAGGTGGTCAGCGCGCGATTTTCGGCGCGATAGGCTGCCGCAGCGGCAGTGCTGGCGCAGTGGCAATCGATGATGGTGGCAAGAATGCCGCCATTGACGATGCCAGGCCACGCCTGATGATAGGGCTGTGGCTGCCAGGTGCAGACGCCCTCGTCGCCATCCCAGCAGCTTTTTATTTGCAGGCCATGCTCGTTCTGGCTGCCACAGCCCCAACAGTGATGAAAGCCTACTTCAGCAAATTGATCCTGAAATGCGCGTGACTCCAAAGGTAGCTCCTGCCTTTCCATTTGATGCAGCAGACATTCTCGTGTATACTCAGCGGCGAGCGCGGAGATACCGCGCCGGTTGTGGCGTAAGAAGCACCTATGCTGACCGAGGTGGTCTATGCGTCTTTATCGCTGGTCTCTTTATCTCCAGGGAGGGCTGTTGGCAGGGCTGCTGCTTCTGCTGAGCGCATGCGGCGGGAGCGCGGGAAGTGGATCGTCTGCTTCTTCGGCGTGTAACACGCTGCTGCCAGGGGCGGGGCAGGCAACCGCCGGGACGAGTTTTCCACAGCTTCCTTTTCCGCAAGGTTCGGTAAGCACGGCAGTGAAGCAGCAGAGTACCGGCGATGGGCAGTTCACGATCTCTACTGTGGATGTTTGCTCGCCCAACACCAGTTCTGGCGCTGTCATAGCCCTGTACAATAGTATGCTGCCTTCCGAGCAGTGGAGTCAATCAAAAACGTTTCCGTTTGATGGCAGTTTTCAGGATGCCTGCGGTGACAGCAACTGCTGGGATATGGATAACGCGACGCTTTACCTCAAGATTGAGAACGTGACTGATAAAGGCAACGGCCTGGTGACGTATGATCTGCGGCTTGCCACGCCGCCGCCAGCGGCGGCATGCGGTGCCAACTTTACCGATCCGACGTATTATACACAACTTGACGCCATGTTCCAGAGTACCACTGTCTACAATGCTATCCCGCTGCCGCCGCTCACGCGGCTGTACAGCGATAATGCGTCTGGACTGCGCGGGACGATTTTGTGCAGCGCAGGCACGACGGCTTCCATTACGGTGTTTATGACCAAACACTTGAGCAGTCTGGGATGGCAGCAGCTTAGTGCCGTCACTGGCACATGCCCGCCCTCAATGAAGTATGCCTCACCAACGTGCTGGCAGAACGGCAGCTACCGGCTGGTCTGGGCGATCAATAGTCCTATTGACTGGCTGATTGTCTTTCACGATCCAGATGTTGGGGGCTGATTTTTGGGCCGATGTTCTAGAGAGTGCCGCAGCCTGCCTGCAATGGGATGAGGCTGCTGGCAGATTATCCTGGCATGACGGGTTCTCTGGCGAGCGCTGTTGAGGGCGTGAACGTGAGCGGAAGATGCCTGACGCCGTAGATCAGGTCGCTGTTCACCATCTCCAGCGGCACCTCCGGCACGCGCCGCATGTTGGGCAGGCGTTCCAGCATGGCAGCCAGTCCGATTCTTGCTTCCAGGCGCGCCAGATGAGCGCCCAGGCAAAAATGGATGTCGTAGCCAAAGGAGAGATGGCGATTGGGGGCGCGCTCGATGTCAAAGCGGTCCGGCTCCGGGAACTGCGCTTCATCGCGGTTGGCGGAGGCGACCCAGGCCAGGATGGTTTGTCGCGGCGGGATTTCCTGGCCTCCCAGGTGGACGGTGGTGGTCGTCTGGCGGCCCAGGAAATGGACAGGCGAACGGTAGCGCAGCACTTCCTCGATGGCTTTGGGCAGCAGCGGCGTGGCGGCGCGCAGGCGGTCAATGACTTCTGGGTGTTCATCAAAGCTGATGATGGCGTTGGCAATCAGGTTGGTGGTAGTGATATTGCCAGCGATCAGGAGCAACTGACAGAAGCCCAAAAGTTCCTCCTGGCTGAGCGGCTGCCCATCGACGCGGGCCACAATCAGCTTGCTGATGAGGTCTTCGCGCGGCTGGCGGCGGCGGGTCTCCAGAATCTCTTCAAAATATGCCTTCATCTCTTTTTGGGTCTGGGCGATGACGCCGTGTACGCCTTTGCCTTTTCGCCTGGCTTCCACGCGCTCCTCGAAGGAGCCGGTCAGGACGGCATCCGACCAGGCTTTGAAGCGTGGACGCTCTTCGGGCGGCAGGCCCAATAGTTCGGCAATCACGATGACAGGCAGGGGATACGAGAAGTCTGCGACGACATCCATTGTGCCGGTGGGCGTGACCTGATCGAGCAGGTCGTTGGCAATCTGGGTGATGCGCGGCGTCAGAAGGGCCAGCGTGCGGGGGGTAAAGTCGTGGGCCACCAGGCCACGCAGTTGATCGTGGCGGGGCGGATCAAGGGCGATGATTGTCGAGGCGATGGGAGGGTTTGGTATCTCTTCTTCTGATCCTGGACGGACGGGCGCGGCCCCTCTGAAGTTTGACGAAAAGGTCTGGTGATCGGACAGCACCTGAAGCACGTCGTCATAGCGAAAGATTTCCCAGCACTGCTCCTTCTCGCGGTAATGGACGGGCTGTGTGGCGCGCATGGAGCGATACCAGGGAAGCTGCTTGCGTTCGTAGCTGAAAAGGTCCATGATCTGGTGGTCTCTCCTCTCGGAAGGAAGCATAGGCAGACGAGCAACCTACAGGTTGCCTCTGCATATGCCAGGCCACCGATACAGCTTGCCTGGTGTTTATGCCTGCCAGACCTGGACGGTATTATCCCAGGAGCCGGAAGCGAGGCGCGTGCCATCGGGCGACCAGGCGACAGTGTAGACCCAATCGCTGTGGCCGCGATAGATGAAGGCGTGGCTGCCATCCGCCGCGTCCCAGACCTGGACGGTATGATCGGTGCTGGCCGAGGCGAGCAAGCGTCCATCGGGCGACCAGGCCAGCGCCTCGACCCAATTGGTATGGCCGCGATAGGTCAGGATGATTTGCCCGCTGATGGCATCCCAGACCTGGACCGTTGTATCATCGCCGCCGGAGGCAATGCGCGTGCCATCGGGCGACCAGGCGACGGTATAGACATCATCGGTATGGCCGCGATAGGTCAAAAGCGGCTGGCCGGTGGTGGCGTTCCAGACCTGCACAGTATGATCGTCGCTGGCCGAAGCGATGCGCGTGCCATCCGGCGACCAGGCAACCGACTCGACAATATCGCGGTGGCCGCGATAGGTAACGACGTTGGCGCCCGTTGTGGCATCCCAGACCTGGACGGTGCCATCCTGGCTGCCGGAGGCGATGCGTTTGCTATCCGGCGACCAGGCCAGGGCGTAGACCCAACTGGTATGGCCGCGATAGGTATACAGGAGCGCGCCGCTCACGGCATCCCAGACCTGGACGGTCCCGCCCTGACTTCCAGAGGCAATCATTCTGCCATCTGGGGACCAGGCCACTGTCCAGACCCAGGTAGAGTGGCCGGTGTAGGTCAGGACATGGCCGCCGGTAGCCGCGTCCCAGACCTGGACCGTTGCATCTTTGCTGGCGGAGGCGATGCGCTTGCCATCCGGCGACCAGGCGAGGCTGGTCACATGATCGGTATGGCCGCGATATTCCAGCAGGAGCGTGCCCTCCGGCACTGGAGGAATGGTCGGGGTTGGGCTGGCGTTCAGCGCCGGACGAACGGTTGCAGAGGGAGCAGGAGCAGACGCCTGCGAACGATGCGCGATAGGCAGCAAGGGCATGACGCCAGCCGACAGCGCCAGGCCCGCCAGAAAGGCCAGAGCGAGCATGCCCCAACGAAAGGCGCGCCGCTGGCGCGGCAGCGGCTGGCCGCACTGCGCGCAAACTCCTGATTCCATCACTCTGCTCCTTTCCTTCATATCCTGCCCCCTAACAGAGCCAGCGAACGCCCCACCCCTGCCGGTTGGGGAATTGGCGCTGCGCTCCCCCCAATTTCAACCAGTTGTTCCATAAACTCAGCAGTAAGAGCCGCTGCCAGTATACGCGCCATCGGGCTGAAGGACGATGAAATAGCTCACATACCGAAAGTGAAATAGCTCACAGATCGGCTTTGCGGGTTCAGGCGGTGTCGCGGCGCGGGCGCAGGCTGAGCCAGGTTGCCACGCCGATCAGCACCAGCGCCACCGAGCCGACAACCAGCGGGATGGGCACGCCCGACTGGAGGGCCAGCCGCACGCCGCCCAGGGCATCCACGCCTACAAAGGCCGACCCGACCAGCACCAGCAGGCGCGAGTGGATGCCGACGCCCAGGCCAACGATCACCAGCGCCTCCAGCAATACGACCAGTCCGTAGACAAGTTGGAAGGTCAGCGATGGCTCAGTGTACGTCTGGTAGAGGGAGGGCAGGAGCAAGAGCAGCGCGCCCGTCAGCGAGGCAAACTGACCGATGCGCTGCGCGTAGGGCAGGCGGCGGTCGGCTGGCAGGAATGCGCCGACGATCAATTGATAGCTGCCGGGTGCCAGGATAAATGCCTGCGGGTTATCCGCGCCGAGCCAGCGTGCGCCCCAGGTGATGGACAGGGCTACCAGTTCTCCGGCCAGGTAGGGGATCAGATGCAGCCAGGAACGCGGCGGGAACGCCAGCAAGGATTGCAAGCGCCACGACAGCAGTATCAGCATTCCGGCCAATGCCAGCAGAGAGAGCGCGGCAGCCAGGGTTTGCGAATCCTGGATGGTGAAGCCGTCAGGAGCGAAGACGGCGACCAGCGCCGCGCCAGTCGTCACCAGAAAGCCGCTCGCCAGATGCACCAGCACGCCCACCAGGCGGGGGTCGCTCCAGCGGGCCTGTCGTGCCGGATTGATTGCATCAACCCACCAGGCGCCGCCGCGCGGGCGCAGCCAGGGAATGGCCCGCCAGATTGCCGCGCTCAGCGCATAAAGCCAGCCCAACGCGACAAAGGCCAGTGTCGCTTCCCAGAGCGGCATATTCAGGGCAATGACGCCTTCGATCAGCGAAGACAGGCCCAGCACCAGGGCAACAAGGATGACATCGGGCCGCGATTCGACCACAGCGATCACATAGGCCAGCACCGCCAGGATGAGTGCGCCAGTGGCAAAGGCTGCCGGATCGTTCCCGTTCCCAATGAATATCGCTGCTGCCGCTGAGGCGCTGGCAGCAACATAGAATGTCCAGGACCAACGCGGGCCGACCACGCGCCCCACCATCATGCCCAGCACCGAAAAGCTGATTGCCAGCAAGAGATGCGTGTCCGGCAGCACAAAGATGCCTGCGACAGCATAGCAGAGAGCTACCAGGGCGGCCCGTGGCTGGCCCTCCATTGCAGCCAGCAGATAGGCCACGACAGCAAAGGCAAGCAGTAAATACCCCGCCTCGTTGGGATCGAATGGCGAGATACGCTGTGGGGCAAGGATCGAGCAGCCAATCGCAGCCACATAGGGCGCCAATGCCCAGGCAGGCCGCACGCGCTCGCGCAGCATGGGCAGCCGCAAGATGGCCCCACAGGCGACAAATGCAAAGGTGAGTACCAGCGTCGCTGTGAAATTGTCCGGGCCGGGCAGCAGGATGGCTGCCGCCAGCGCGTAGCAGACCGCAACGACAGACAGCACCGGCTGGCGCTCCTGCACGGCGATCAGATAGGCTACAACGGCCAGGGCCAGCAGGAACGCTACCTGCCAGTAGGGGGCGCTGAAGCCAAGATCGTTGAGCCGGATCGCTACGACTACCGAGCCGCCGACAGCCGCGACCTCTACCGCACTGCCCCACACGGGACCGCGCCACTGGCGGGCCGCCGCGCCAATCGCAAACAGCCCAAAGACCAGCATGACGCTGGCAAAATCGCTGGTGAAGAGCAGCAGCGCCCAGAACGCCAGCGCCGCCGGAATGATGGTTGCCAGCGGCTCGCCTTCCCAGAAGGCCACGTCAAAGGCCAGCGCGACAAAGACGAGCAAAAACATGGACGTGAAGGATAGGCCGCCGCCGCTCCAGTCGGGAACGCTGACGCCGGAAGACTGAGCGTGGGCCGCCGCCTCGATCACCGCCCAGAGGACCACAACATAGAGGGCGAGCGCCCAGGTTCGCCCCCAGACGCGCCGCACGGCTAACGTCGCCAGCGCCAGGCCGACCGCCAGCGCCGCCGCGTGCAGGCCATTCGTGTCATTGGTGATAAAGGGGAAGACTGCCAGCACGCCAAAGAAGCCAGTCGCCAGGTTGCCGATCATCGGCTCGCGCTCGCGTAACCCAGCGCTGAAGGCAGCGGCGGTGAAGGTCAGCAAGATGCCGGTCTGATAGCCCGCGTCGTGGCCGGAAAGCAAGAGACAGGTAAAGAGCGCGTTGCCAAGGGCCACCAGATAGACCGGAATGATACAGCGCCGCGCGCGCGGATTGGCGCCCAGCAGCAGCGCCGCCGCCCAGAGGGCCAGCGTGAGGGCAAACGAGAATGTCGCGCGATGATCCGCGACGAAGCCTGTCGAAAAGAGCGCCGGAGCCAGGGCGTAGTAATCCAATGTAAGGAAGAAGCCGCTCAAGAGCAGCCACCACATGCCGTCGATGAGCGCGGCGCCAATCGTCACCAGCAGCGCGGCGCTGAGCGCCATCATCAGCGGCCAGTTGGGGTCCGCGTCGCCCAATACGATAAAGGCGCCGCCGCTTGCCAGTCCAACGGCCAATGCTTCCAGAAAATAGCGCAGCGCCCGTCGCTGAGGTTGCCGGAGATAGAGCGCGAGCGCCAGACCACATTCGACGAGCGCCAGCGTCGCCAGCACATCGGCCATGCCGCGATTGTCGGCCCCAATCCAGAGGGCTACGCCGCCAACAGCCTCGGCAAAGAAGACGGCGTTGAAGCCATCAATCGTATCGATCACGGCGCTCTGCTGGCGTGGTCGCCAGGCGGGTATAGTATAGCGCCAGGCTGCCGTAATCGGAACCTGAACGCAGGCGGCCAGCGCCAGCCCGGCAGGATCAACAAAGATCGTCGGAAAGGCGTAGGGGTTGACTATCTGCGACAGACCAATCGCGCCAAAGACCTGCACACCGATGACAACGGGGATGGTCGCCAGAGCGGCCAGTTGGATGGCTGGCTCCGCCAGGACAGAGACCAATGGCACATGGCGCGCGTAGAAGGGCGCGATGAGTGCCAGGGTGGTGACACCCAGAATAAAGACCCACCATTGGATATAGAGATTCCACCAGGGGATGATTGCCAGCGCCGCAACGATGAGCGCGGTCCAACCCAGGTAGGCATAGGTGGCGAAGCGCGTCTGCACGGCCAGCGCCAGATAGACGATGGTGGCATAGACCGCCGAGATACAGAGCATCCCGGCAACCGAGACATTGAACTGCTGAAGCTCGTAGCGATAGAGCGCCAGAGCCACCAGCGGCGTCATGAGGGCAAAGACGGCCAGATAGGTCTGGCTGACCGTGCGCAGGCGGGCGATGTTGCGCAGGCTCAGACCCGACGCGCCAAAGGCGAGATACACCAGGCATACAATACTCAGGGTGAGCGTGGGAAGGTTCGCGCCCTTACTGACGACCAGCGTGAGCGTGGCAACCAGCGCCAGAAAACCGCCCAGATAGGCCATGATGGCGATGGCCTGCTCGGCGGCAAAGGCGCGCCAGGAGAAGACCGGGCCAGGCGGAGGCGGAACAGGCGCAGCAGGCAGCGTGACCGCAGGGATCGGGATGGTCGTTCGCGGGAGTGGACTGGGGGGAGGAATGACAGGCGCAGTCGTCACAGGCTCCCTGACAGGCGGAGGCGCACCCGTTACGAACTCCCTGGCAGATACATTTGGGATGACCTCACTGATGGGCGGTTTTGCAGCCGGGGCGTCCGCTGCGCCAACGGAAGCGGATTGGTTTCTGGCCGCTGTTCCCCGCAGCCAGGGGGCAAGGATGGATTCATGATAGCGGGCGTAATACTCGTTACGCAGTTCAACAATCGTCTGGCCGCCCTTATCGGCGGCAATGCGCGCGTCCAGATCAGCCAGGGTCCACTCCAACCCCCGCAGTTCTTTTACCAGTGATGGGTCAAGCGGCTCACCACAGTGGGCGCAGTAGCGGGTGTTCGGCGGCGACGCCTCTCTACAACGGGGACAGATCAGCCAAAGCGCTGGCATTGTTGGCCTCCTTTGCAGGATATACACTTTTGCCCCCCGGCTCTGCCCTTTCCGACGTGACAGAAAGGAGGAAAGTTACGTGTTTAGGTAAACTGTGAGCCAGTTCACAGTCTGAAGGGCAAGATGATGTGAGAATGAGACATGTAGGCAAGCATCACATCTTTGATGCTGGCGGTGTGATGGGAAAAACGTGTTTGAGAGGTTTTTTTATGAGAGGACAAAGCGCACCCCGGTTCCTCGCGCTGCTGGCGCTGCTCGCACTGGCGGGATGCGCGATTGGCGGCGGCACATCCACAGCGCAAGGGACAGCATCAACACCAACAGCGCAAGGGACACTACCAACAGCCACATCGAAACCGACAACGAAATCATTCGAACTCACGTTTATTGGCAGTGATGGCAATGTGTGGGAGATGACCTGGCCGCAGGGCCAGCCAAAGCAGCTTACCAATGACGCGAAGGCGAACAGTGTCCGCTACAGCGGGCTGGCCTGGTCGCCGGATGGCGCGCATCTGGCAGTGCTGCGCGAGACCGGGCAGCAATATATGCCTACCAGCGACGAACTGCGCATCCTGGCGCCGGATGGGACGGTGGTGACGCACGCATCGCTGAAGGCTCCGCCCTATAACACGCCGTTTTCCTGGTCGCCGGATGGCAAAACCATCGCGTACCGCGAAGCGACGGATACCGCGAACCCGACTACCCAGACGTTCCAGGGAACCATCACGCTTGTTGATGCGCAAACGGGCGCAACGGAGAAAACTGTGACCTACGATGATGGGCCGGGCGGCTGCGGCGGCGCGTTTCCTCCATTGGAAGGAGCGGTGATGGGCGCGCACCAGGCATATCAAGGGCTGGATGCGTTTGCCTGGTTCGCTGATGGGCAGCGTATGCTGGTTGGGTACGACTGTGCCAACGATCAGGCGGCGCGTGTTGACCTGAGCAGCGGCACGACGACGCCTGGCTATCCTGAAGGAGCCACGTTCCAGCCGGGCGGGAATCTGATCCTGGGCGACTGGTTCGACCAAAATGGGACGCATATGGGGCTGGCAGACCAGACCGGCGCCCATCAAAAGACGCTGGTGACAGAAACGCCGCCCGGAAAAAACGGGCCATTCTATGATAATGCCCTTGGTCTGGCAACCTGGAGTCCCGACGGCCAGACGATTTATTTTGAGCGCGAGAACAGTATCTGGAGCGTGGGCGCCGATGGTTCCAACGCGCATAAGATCGTAGCTGGCACCGGAGATGATAGTAACATGGAAGCTACCGTCGAGATGCTGCCCAGCCCCTCACCGGATGGGAAGCTGCTGCTGTATCTCCAGTTGCACGGTTCGGACATCCTTGGCAGCAGCAATAATCCAACGACAACAGCGCGCTGCTATGTGGCCCAACCCGACGGGACAGGCGCGGTGCAAGTGCCGCAGGGCGCTACCTGGGCGGTCTGGCGACCATCGAAATAAACACGGGCCTGCATTACAAGACAGACGCGGGCGCAAAACTTGCTACTGCGTTTTGCACCCGCGCGGCACAGAGCTGCGCTGGAGGGAGGGCATTGGCCCATCCCGGATTGGAAGAGAGGAGCATCCTTGCTATGCAACTTAGTGCCCGCAACCAGTTAAAGGGTAAGATAAAAAGCGTTCAGTTGGGCAATGTGATGGCTGAGGTGGTGATTGAACTGCCCGATGGGCAGGAGATTGTGTCCGCGATTACGCGCGGCTCCGCCGAACATCTGAAACTCAAGGCTGGCGATCAGGTGGTCGCTATCATCAAGTCTACTGAAGTCATGGTTGGCAAAGCATAGCAGGGATTGGCTGGCTGGAAGGCGGTGGTACACGCTACCGTTCACGAGTACCACCGGCCTTCGCTTTGCTAATTGCCAGCCGCGCTGGCGCCTTTCGTGGCGCCCACCGACGCGGCGGCCCCGCCCTTGATGAGATCGGCGGCCTTCTCCGCAATCATGATGGTGGGCGCGTTGGTGTGGCCGCTGATGATCGTCGGCATCACCGAGGCGTCCACGACGCGCAGCCCTTCGACCCCGCGCACGCGCAGATCGGCATCGACAACCGCCAGAGAATCTTCCCCCATCTTGCAGGTGCCGACGGGGTGATAGAGCGTTTCGGCGCGGGCGCGCAGGAACTCCACCAGGTCGGCATCGCTCTGCACCTCTTCGCCGGGCAGGAATTCTTTGCCCCGATACGTATCAAAGGCTTTTGCCTGACCGATCTGGCGCGCGCGCCGCAACCCCTCGACCATCACCTTGACATCGTTCTCGCTGGCAAGGTAGTTGGGCTGGATAACGGGCGGATCGGTGGGGTTGGTGGAGCGCAGGGTGAGGCTGCCTTTGCTTTCGGGGTGCAGCAGGACGACGCCAATGGTGAAGCCGTGTCCAGGCGGGTTGGCAAAACCATGCTCCAGGAAGAATGAGGGCGCAAAGATGATCTCCACATCAGGCACCATCAGATCGGCTTTAGTTTTCAGGAACGCGGCGGATTCAGCGACATTGGAGGTCAGCGGCCCTTTCTTGAAGAGCAGGAAGTTGAGGATGTTGCCGAGCTTTTCGGCGCTGGCAAGGGTGATAGGCTGCGTGCAGTGGTAGAGAATGCCGCTGGCAAGGTGATCTTGCAGGTTCTGGCCGACGCCCGGCAGATCGGCCACAACCTCGATGCCCAGCGCCTTCAGGTGGTCGGCTGGCCCGATGCCAGAGAGCAGCAGCAGTTGGGGCGAGTTGACCGCGCCGCCGCAGAGGATGACTTCCCGATTGGCCCGCGCCTCTTCGCGGGCGCCGCCGCGCAGATAGGCCACACCAACGGCGCGCTTTCCCTCCATCAGCACACTGGCCGCCTGCGCCTGGGTCTGGACGGTGAGGTTGGGGCGCTTCATTGCGGGCCGCAGATAGGCTACCGCTGTGCTGTTGCGCTGGCCGCCCTTTTGTGTTACCAGCGTCGCGCTGACGCCTTCCTGCGTGCGCCCGTTGAAATCATCGGTTCTGGGCAGGCCAGCCTCCACCGCCGCATCCATAAAGACGCGCGTGAGGGGATTCATGGAGCGCAGCGCGGCCACATTCAGCGGACCACTCCCGCCGGTATAGTCGGAGCCGCCGCGCTCGTAATGTTCGGCCTTCTTGAAGTAGGGCAGCACATCTGCGAAGGCCCAGCCTGGGTTGCCCAATTCGCCCCACTCGTCGAAATCGTGGCGGTTGCCACGAACGTACATCATGGCATTCATCGAGCTTGAACCGCCCAGCATCTTGCCGCGCGGCCAGTAGAGTTTGCGGTTCTTCAGGTGCGGCTGGGGTTCCGTCTCGTAGTTCCAATCAAAGGGCGTTTTGAAGAGCTTGGAGAAGGCGGCAGGGATGTGGATTTCCTGTTTGTTGTCTGGCCCGCCTGCTTCAAGCAAGAGGACAGAGACAGTGGGGTCTTCGGTCAGGCGGCTGGCGAGGACGCACCCGGCAGACCCGGCGCCAACGATGACATAATCGTACATGATTGCCTCCCTGATGCTGCAAAACAACGCTGTTTGCCCACTGGCCTGGGATTCTGGCGCGACGACAGGAAGATGTTCTGGCAGGTCCAGAAGATTGTTTCCTGCCCTGCCAGCCATTATACAGGACATCGGCAAAATACTGTAGCCCGGCGCTGAGATCAGCCAGCCATATACACCAGTCCCCTCAACCGAAATGCCCAATAAATGGGCAGCTTTGCGCATGCGCCTGTCCCGCCCAGCAGCTACACTTCTTCTTGTGTAGAGGCCCTCTTCTGAGGGGCCGGGTCAGGCCAGGGCAAGAGTACGAATTATCACAAGATACATAGAAAGAACAGGAACAATGCAAGACCAAAAAGAATCAACCGCAACCATGTACACCCTGGGGCACGCACCTAAAGAGATCCAGCGGTTAATGACCCAAGGCCACCTGCTCAGCCCTTTCACTCAGCGGATGCTGGTAGATGCTGGCATCACGAAAGGCATGAAGGTGCTGGATATAGGCTGCGGGCCAGGCGATGTGAGCCTGATTGCTGCCGAACTGGTGGGCGAGACGGGCAGCGTGCTGGGTGTCGATATGAACACGAGCGTGCTGCAAGTGGCACAAGCGCGCGCGCAAGCTGCTGGCCTCAAGCACGTCTCGTTCCTTGCCAGGAATGTGAGCGAATATATCCCGGACCAGGAGTATGATGCCATCGTGGGCAGGCTCATTTTGCTCTATGTGCCTGACCATATCGCTGTGCTGCGGCGCCTGCTGCGCCACCTGCGTCCAGGAGGCGTGGTCGCCTTTCAGGAATATGACCTGTCCCCGCGTCTCGAGCTGTTCTATCCGCCTTCGCCATTGACGGAATACCTGTGGTCCCTGGTCACGCAGAGTTTTCAACGGACTGGGGCGGAACTACAGATGGGCCTGAAGCTCTCCGGCGCCTTGCAGGAAGCTGGATTGCCCAAACCGCATCTGCGCTGCGAGATTGCCATGGGGTCGGGGCCAGAGTGGGCAGGGTACGAGGTGCTGGCTGATGTGGTGCGCGCGGTGCTGCCGTTGATTGTGAAGTTTGGACTGGCCACCGCCGAGGAGATCGAGATCGAGACGCTAGCCGACCGCTTGCGCGAGCAAAATATCAGTCAACAGGGTGTTGCACGCATGCCCGCGCTCATCTCTGCCTGGACACGCAGGGATTAGATGGTCGCCGGTCGCCGGGCGGATGGCTTCCTGGCACATCCGCCCGGCGTTTTGCTCACCAGGGTTCTCTGGTCAGGCTGTCCGGCTTGGCTCTGGTGTCTGGTCGGCAGACTGTTGGGTCTGGGGTGTTTGTTGTGCCTGCTGTGGTGGTGTTTGCTGCACGGGCGCCTGCTGCGGCTTACTGACGCGCAGCACTCCTGCCAGCGCCGCCATCAAGAGCGCTGAGGCGATTACAAAGGCCAGCGGCTGATAGACCGGGAAGGGCAGCAGGTGATCGAGCGAGAAGGCGCCGGGGCCGGTCAGGCCGAGCGCAAAGGCAGCAGTCCAGAGGGATAGAGGGAACTCGATGCCACCCTTGCCGTTCCAGAAGCCTTTGGGCAGATGGACTTTGACGATGGCAACAAACATCGCGCCCATGATTCCCAGCGCGCCAAGCTCCGTGACCAGGCCGAGCGCCAGCAGCAAACCGCCGCCAAACTCGCCCAGCCCCGCCAGCGTGGCCCAGAAGACGGGCGGGCGCAGGCCCATGCGCGTCATCCCACCGCTAAAGCCCTTGATGCCTGGGCCGTTAAACCAGCCGAAGAGTTTTTGCGAACCATGCCCCATGAGTGTTAGCCCAACGACCAGGCGGAGGACCAACAAACCAAAGTTCAATCCCATCTTTACTTACCTTTCATTATCTGGCTACTATTGATAAGTACGGATCATACACCTATTATAGCACGATGCTGCAAATGCAGCGCCATCGCGTCCTGGTGAGCTTTTCTGTGAAAAACCAGGCAATGTATGCGTAATCATATATATAAGAGAACCCACAGATTCATTGCTAAGAGGAGCGATACCCTGCTGTAGAGCTGTACCTTCATTACACTGCTGGCGCTCTTGCCAGGCAGACCTGGATGAAAGGGAATGGTTCTCATGGAGCAAGAGGTTCCGCTGGTGGCCCGCCCGGCCAAGCACGGGATCAGTTGGATGGCGGCGCGGCGCGGCTGGTTCTGGCAGGGCGCGCCAGGCATCCTGGTGGCGCTTATCGGGCTGGCGCTGCGCCTGGCGCTCATCTGGCGCTATCCGCTGCTCTACGATGGGGATGCTTATGGGCGTTGGCTGGACCGCGATCACCCATTTGATTCGCCCTGGGTGCCGCTCTTTCAGGTGTGCATCTATCTGCTTACCCGTCTGGCCGATTCAATTCTGGCCGTGCGGCTGCTCAGCGCGTTCTTTGGGGCGACGGCAGCCCTGTGTTTCTGGCTGCTGCTGCGCCGGGCGTTTGGCCCGGCTGCTGCCTATCTGGGGGCGCTGCTGCTGGCGCTCAATCCGCTGTTTGTGCTTTTCAGCATTGTGCCGTATCAGGAGGGGTTGTTTTTCACTCTGGCGTTTCTGGCGCTCTGGCTGGCGCTGGCGGTGGGGGCAGCGCGCTGGCGTTGGCTGGCCCTGGTCGTTGGATTGGCCGCGCTCACTCGCTATGAAGGTTGGCTGCTGGCGGTGCTGCTCTGGCTGCTCTTTCTCTGGCGCCGTCGCCGGGCGGGAGCGCTCACCTGGCGCTTTGCTGCCGGGAGCGCGCTGGCGCTGGGCTGGGCGCCGCTCCTGTGGGTACTGGTCAATCGCAATGTTGGCCCATACGGCGCGCAAACGCTGGCGCCGACTCTGGACCCGGCTTCGCTGCCCGCCACGCTTGGCGCGCTCTGGCCGGAATGGAGTCTGCATCTGGGGCTGATCGGGGGGCTGCTGGCGCTGGCGGGTCTGGGCTGGATGGGCTGGCGGGCGGCGCGGGGGAGCGAACTGGCCTGGCTCTTGCTGGGATTTCTGCTGGGCGATTTGCTCATTCTGGCCTTTCTGCGCCCGTTCTCACCGAATAATCTGCGCCTGCCGCTACTTTCGCTGCCGGTGCTGCTGGCCGGTATGGCCGGGCTGGCAGGGGACGCGGCGATTAAAATCGCCGCTATGGGCCTGCGGCCAGCACATCGCCTTGAGCCGACACGTAGATTTATCCTTGGCTCCAGCATCCTTGTCACCATTGGGCTGCTCGTGTGGTTGGTGCCTGTCTCGGTGCAGCGGGCTGCCGGTTATGACACGCTGGTGCGCCCGGCGTATCTGGCGGCAGATGATCTGCCTCGCACGCTGCCATCGGACGCGACTATCGCGCTCGTTGGGAGCGGGCGCGATTTTTTCGCGTTCCTGGTTTATGCGAGGCAGGCTGGCTGGCAAGGTACGCCCATTGCATTGATGCCCACTGCTACCAACACACCGGCGCTGCTGGAGGCGGCGCTGGCTGCTGCCCACGCGCAACTGCTGGTCATCTATGGCCCGGCGGCCAGCAGCGCCGCCGTTCTGGCGCTGACACAGGAGGGCTGGCTCGTGCCCGCCGGGCAGGGTTCGGGCTACGCGCTCTGGCTGGTGGAAGCGAGGCACACCAGGGCACCCGGCCATTGGGTGCCCTTCATGTATGCAGAAGGCCCGGACCGAGGTGAGCAGCATATCATCTGGCGTCCTATCGGCGGCCATGACATCCTGAACTATTTGTGAAGAAAGGAGGCCGCCTGGCGGCGGCCTCCAGCGAACTGCCATCATATATGGTTAAAGGGAATCAGCGTCCAGGTTTTCCCGCCATCAACTGTCTTGAACAACTGAGCGCCAGCATCGCTGAGGTCTATAGCCCAGCCGATCTCGTTTGAGACAAAACTCAATCCGGCCAAGTCGGTGAGGGCACTGCTTCTGGGAAGCTGTGTCCAGTGCTGCCCGCCATCGCTGGTGACATAGAGCAGAGACCTGAGAGAAGCCCATCCCTGGTTGACGTTGAGAAAATCAATGCCCGGTCCATACAGGTAATCTGCGGCCACGATGGAGGTACTCTGCCAGGTGGCACCGCCGTCATGGGTCACGTATACGTACATCAGCGGGCTGTTGGCTGTTGTAGAAAAGAAGGCAGGCAGGATGCCATCCTGTGGGTTGAAAAAGATGGGCGACCCTGTAATTACCAACAGGTCCGACGGTGTATCTGCCGGGAGGGAGAGCGTTTGCGGATGCCAGGTGGCGCCGCCATCATGCGTCACGTACAGCCAGGGGAAGTTGACGGCGGAATTGGCGGGGACGCCAGTAACCCAGGCAGTGGAGGCATTCACAGCACCAATCCCCATTTTATAGCCGCTGTATGGGAGGGCGCCAGGCTGGTCGCCGGTTGCGGGTCCAGCGCTGGCAACTTTGGTCCAGGTAATGCCGCCATCAATGGTCCGAAAGACATCGGCTGAATTTTCTGTCCCGCTGTTGGAGCCGTGATCGCTCAACAGCCAGCCATGCAGGCTGTCGGTGAAGATAAACTGAGTTGGGAGATAGCCCTGCATGGTGATCTGGCTCCAGTGTTGTCCGCCATCAGTGGTGTGGAAGAACTTCGTGACGCCTTGATAGGCATCATTCCCATCCAAGCTATTGCTTACGAAAGAGGCCACCCAGGCCAGCGAGGGGCTGAGAAAATCATAGATCAGGTTGCCGGGGCCTTGCGGCGGGTCAATCGACGGCGGGGTCACGTCCTGCCAGTGGTTGGCTCCATCGGTGGTACGCAAGACATTATTATAATTGCTGGTGGCCCAGCCGCTGGTGGTATCAAACATGTGAACGGTACTCAGCATTTCCGGCACACCACTTCCAGGCGTCTGTGTTGGCCTGGGAGGGAGTGTCGCGGTGGCCGTTGGCTGCGCCGGGCGCGCCGTCGTGCTGCTATGCAAACGGACCAGAATCAGGCCCGTCAGCAGGCCACCAACCATGATTGCCAGCAGCGCGGCGGCCAGCATGACCAGGCGAGATGGGCGCGGCGCGGCGCGGCGCAAAAGGGAGAAAGGATTCTTCATAGGTATCTTTTCCTCTGAAAGTTTGATAGGTCTGCGTGTACGAACTAGAAATGCTCGGCTGCATCAGACGCCCCTGTTATCAGAATGTTCTATACTGTACATCGCTGCCAAGGTGGAGATATTACAGCCAGAACAGCAAAAATACTGATGGGTGTGAGCTATTTCACACGATCCCGCTGGATGGTGTCTCGGAAAGAGGTATAAAGATGGCGGTTGCTTTAGAAGCGCTGGCGTTTGATATGTACACTACGCTGGTTGATACTATCGGCATCAGGAGGCAGATCGAGCGCATGCTGCCGACGCAAGGGAAGCGGACGGCAGAACGGCGGCAGGGCAGGTCAACGTTCGCACATGTCGCGCGAGACAAGCAAAAGGCGCAGTACATGGCGGAACTCTGGCGGCAGTACCAGCTTGAGTTCAGCTTTCGCCTGACGCTGATGGAGCGCTATGAAGACTTTGCACAGATCACCCGCAAGGCGCTCGATTATGCTCTCGCCATGACAAGGCAGGCACTAACCCAGGCGCAGAAAGAAGAACTGATGGCAGCGTACAACGCGCTGGAGCCGTTTCCCGATGTCAAACCGGGCCTGGAGCGGCTGCGGGCGGCTGGGTTCCAGATGGTGATTTTCTCCAACGGCGCGCCCGCGATGCTTAATCCGCTGCTGGACGCGGCGGGGTTGCGCCCCTATTTCCAGGATGTTGTGAGCGCCGATGAGATCAAAGTCTACAAACCCACGCCAAAAATCTACCAGCACGCGGCCAGCCGCCTGGGCCGCCCGATTGGCGAGACACGGCTGATCTCGGCAAATCCCTTTGATGTGACTGGCGCGCTGAATGCTGGAATGCGGGCGGCACTTGTCAATCGTGCTGGCGTGCCGCTTGATCCGCTGGGCGCGCGCCCGGATGTGATCGTTGGCACGCTGACCGAACTGGCCGAGCGGCTGGTCAGCGGGACATGAACCTTTCCCCTCTCTTTTTCTCACTTCATTCATAACGTTTTTCGGCGGGCAGCGATTACCAGGTAGAAGGATATATTGCGGAGCCTGCCCGATGGTACAAGACGGTTCTAGCGCCTCTCCAGAACTGGCAGCGATTGCCGAATTGTATCGGCAGTACGCGCCGGTGCTGCTGATGTATCTGCGTCGGCGCGCTGCCTCGTGGGAAGATGCGGAAGACATCTTGCTTGAGGTGTTTCTGGCTGCCCTCGAACAGCCCCAACTTTGCGCGATCTCAGCAGATCAACAACTGTTCTGGCTGCGGCGCGTGGCCCAGCGCAAGCTGGTAGACTATCACCGACGTTCTGCTCGTCGCCCGACGGTTGCGCTGGATGGCATTGGCGATACTCTGGTGGAGGATGAAGCGCTGGAGCCAGAGCAGATAGCGCTGCGCCACGAGGAGCAGGCGGAGGTGTTCCAGGCGTTCCAACGCCTGCCCGCAGCATACCAGGAAGTGCTGCACCTTCGCTTTGGCTATGATCTGCGCTGCGCTGAAATCGGCACGATACTGGGCAAGCAAGAGGGCGCGATACGCGCGCTGCTCTGGCGAGCGCTCAAGCTGCTGCGCACCTGCTACGATGACGTTCTGGGAGGCCATCCCCATGACACACGACGACGAACGACTCCATCCCACCGATAAAGATTCGGCTGACGACTGGATCGACCTGATGCTGCATTCCAGATCGGACCAGTCAGACAACCGGCATGACCTGCCCGACCTCCAACTGCTTCGAGAGCTTTACATGCTGTCCAGAGAGCAAGCTCAGGCTGTCAATGACAGGGTAGAACGGGTCTGGCGACGATTGGAAGCGCGTGCGAGGTTGTCAGCAGAGGGCCAGCGGCAGGCGTTCCTGCCTGCGCGGCCTGTATCTTCGCAAGAAAGGCGACCTCCTATGAAAAAACCGATGCTGCTTGTTCAGGCGGCGCAGCGCTGGTCAACGCGCCTGAGCGCGGTGGCAGCCGCTGTGCTGCTGGTCGCGCTGGTCGGCGGCCTGATTTTCGGACTGGTGCTGGTGCGCCATTCCGGTAGCCCGACGGCGCAGACGGGCACTCCTGCCACCCGCGTCTCTACACCACCTGTGACTGCTACACCCGAAGGCCAGAGTGTCCCGGTGTTGGAAAATCTGACAATGCTGGATGCACAGCATGGCTGGGCACTGAACGTTCCAGAGCAAATCGCGCAAACCGGAGGCACAACCATCATTTCATCGCCCAGTGATTACCATGTACTCATCACCAGCGACGGTGGGAGCCACTGGCGGGATGTCACCCCGCCAGACCAGCAGAGAACGCCGCTGGGCGTAGATTTTGTGACGGCTTCGCTGGCCTGGGTGTTTTCGGGCGCCAACCAGTTGTATGTCACCACCGACGGCGGCCAGACCTGGCAGCAAGCCACTGCTCCGGTAGATAGCCAGTACAACGCCTGGGTCAATTTCACCTTTGTCAACGCTCAGGATGGCTGGGTCATCCTTCAAGGGCTGTCGGGGTCACTGGCCTTGTTTGGGACGACCGACGGCGGGCAACATTGGAGCAAGCTGCAAAGCACGGATGCCCAGGGGAACAGCCAACCAGGCGGTCTGCCCTTGAAGTCCTTTACGTCGCTGAGCTTTATTGACGCCTCAACGGGATGGGCTGCTGGCGAGAATGCCAGATCGGATGGTGTTGTCCGGCTGTATGTGACACATGATGGTGGGGCCACCTGGCAGCCGCAAAATCTGAGGCTCCCGGCTCAGGGGTTTTCCGGCCCGACAGTGGACGCCAGTGCGCCAGAGTTTTTCAACGCGCAGGATGGCATCCTGGATGTTGGCTCCAGCACGGCAGTCTTCCAGCCAGATGTCGCAGGCCACCCACAAAGCGGTGTGCTGGGCCGGGTGATCTATGTGACGCATGATGGCGGGACCACCTGGCAGAGCGGCGCGCTGCTGCCTGATCCGGCGGGAGCGGTGTCGTTCAGCGATGTCGATCACGGCTGGGTCGCTTCCAGTACCAACGCTGACTTGTGGGCAACCAGCGACGGGGGGCGCACCTGGACGAAGATTGCTTCCGGGGGCCTATCTGCCTACGCAGGCGGGGGCAGCACGGGCTATAACTACCTGAACTTTGTCTCGCCTCAGATCGGCTGGGCCGAGCGACAGGGTGCAGATTACAGCACGCTGCTGTTCAAGACAGTGGATGGCGGGCGGACCTGGACCCAAATCACCTTTAGCATCTCCGGCTAAATCATCCCCATTGCTTGCAGCGCCAGCCTTCGTGCTGGCGCTGCTGGCAAGATGGAGCAACGAGGAATCCTACCCGCTGATCTGGCTTTCGGCGCGCTGGGCGGCTGCCATGTCACGCTTCACCCAGCGCGACCCGATGACGCCAATCGTGCCGGCAATTGCCAGCGCCGCCGGGCAGGTGTAGGCCAGAGCCAGGCTGATGTCCAGGCCGGCGACATTATGTTTGAAATGCAGGCCGGTGGGGTCAAGCGCGTTGGCGAGCAAACCTACCAGCAGGGGAGCGAAGGCGTTGCCCAGGATATTGCTGATAAAGAGCGCGATGGCTACTGCCGAGGCGCGCATGGCCGATGGCACAACATCCGCAATGGCCGCCGCGCCAGGGCCGAGGTAGAGATTCAGCAGCAGCGCGGTGATGAAGAAGAAGATGGCATAGATTACGAGGCTATGCGTGGAAACGCCCAGCACGGCTGAGATGAGGTACGATGGCGCGCCGATCAGGAAGCCCAGGCCACAGATCAGCACCCGCGCCCCCGGATAGCGGCGGTTGACGACATCTGAGAAGAAACCGCCCAACAGCGCGCCAGGAATGGCCGCAATGGCTACGCCAATGCCGATGAAGAGGCCCGCCTTCGCCGAGGATAATCCGAAAGAATCTTGCTGCTGCAAGAGGGTGGGCAGGAAGGTGATGCTGGCAGCCAGCACGGCATAGGCGAAGACCTGCATGGTGATCATTGCCAGGACGGTCTTGATACGCAGAATGGCGCCAAGCTGCGAGAGGACTTTTCTGGGGACTACCAGTTCGCCCTCGATGGCTGATTCTTCCAGGGCAGCCTCCGCCGCCGCTGCCTCTTCAGCGTCGGCCTGATTGCGGCGCGGCTCGCGGATGCGCCAGGCGAGGAAAGCCAGCAGCAGGCCAGGGATGCCCGTAAACACAAAGCCCCAGCGCCAGGTGCCATGCCCCAGCCCGGCAGTGACGCCGCCAATCACAATGCCAAACATCAGACCCACAAAGAGGGCCGTCGCCAAGCGGCTCAGGATTTTGGCGCGCTTTGCGCGGCTATAATAGTCGGCCAGCAGGGCGTTGCTGGCAGGAGAATAGCCGCCCTCGCCAACCCCCAAGACGGCGCGAGAGATAAAGAGGGTGGCAAAATTGAAGGCCAGGGCGGTAAAGGCGGTTGCCACGCTCCAGATTGCCACGCTTACCGCGATCACGTTTCGACGTTTGGCACGGTCGGCCCAGATGCCAAAGGGGATGGCGCTGAGGGTGAGGGAGATGGTAAAGGCGGTGGAGAGCAGGGCAATCCCGACGGCATCGAAGCCAAGCTCATCGGCAACAACCTTTGAAGCTCCCGTCAGGACAAAGCGGTCGAGGTAGTTGAGGAAGTTGATGGCAAAGAGGACGTAGAAGGCAAAGGTGGCAGCGCTGGCAGCGCGCTGTCTGGCAACGGATAGGCCGCTCGCGGCAGGTGGAGCTACATCGCTCATGCGTTTCTCCCCTCATGGAAGCAATCAAGAACCAATGCTAACGAGACGAGCAACATGCCTGTGTATTGCGCAGCCAGAGGTAGTTTCTGTATAATAGCGGCAACCGATGTATCATGCAAGCCTCCCGGCGGCTGAGTAAGGAGTATCAATGATGAGCAAATCCACCGCTATGACCGCGCACGATTTGGAGATCAATGGCATCACCCTGCATTACGTTACCTGGGGCGAGTTCACCAGCCCGGAACGCGCTGTTTTGCTGGTGCATGGGCTGACGGCCAGCAGCCAATCCTGGGGCAGCTTTGGGCCAGTGCTGGCCGAGCATGGCTGGTATGCTATCGCGCCGGACCTGCGCGGGCGGGGCCTCAGCGGGAAGCCAGGGCATGGCTTCGGTATCCCGTATCATGTCAATGATCTGCTGGCGCTGTGCGACGCGCACAGCCTGCCGACGGTGCATTATATCGGGCACTCGCTTGGCGCGCTCATCGGTATCTTTTTTGCGGGCATTCACGGGCAGCGCGTGGGCAAGCTGGTGCTGGTGGACGCAGGCGGCAGGGTGCCCGCCGATGCTGTTCAGACTATCGGCGCATCGCTCAGCCGATTGGGCCAGGTGTATCCATCCCTCGATGCCTATCTGGAGAGCCGTCGCCAAACGCCCATTCACGATTGGACGCCGTTCTGGGAAGCCTATTACCGCTACGACGCCGAGGTACATCCCGATGGCACAGTCACATCGCGCGTTCCCAAGGCGGCCATTGATGAAGAACTGATCGTCAACGCCACCATCAACCTGGACCTCTTGCTGCCGCGCATCCAGGCGCCCACGCTGATAACGCGCGCTACTGTAGGCACCATTGCGTCCGACAAGGGCTTTATCCTGACGGCAGAAGAGGCGGAGCGCGTGCGCGGGATTATCTCCGGCTGCCGTCTGGTCGAGGTTCCCGATACCAACCACTACACCGTCACCCTCTCGCCGGTTTTCACACGCGAGGTGCTGGCTTTCCTGGCCGAATAGCAAACATATGGCAATCCACTACGTCGCTGGCGATCTCTTTGAGAATGTCTATCAGGCCCAGGCGCTCGCGCACGGCTGCAACTGTCAGGGATCGATGGGCGCGGGCATCGCGGTGGGCTTCCGCGAGCGCTACCCGGCTATGTACGAGGAATATCGCCGCCGCTGCAAAGCCAGGCCGCGCCAGTTCAACCCCGGCGATGTTTTGCTCTGGAAAGCTGGCAATCAGCCCTGGGTCTTTAATCTTGCCACGCAAGAAGACTACTGGCGCTCCCGCGCTACTTACGAGACGGTTGAGCGCGTCATGCAGGCCATGCGCGCCCACGCCGACGCAGAGGGCATTGGCAGCATCGCCATGCCGCGCATCGGCGCGGGCTTCGGCAGCCTCTCCTGGAAGAAGGTACGCCCCATCATCGAGCGCGTCTTTGCCGATTGGCCCGGCACGCTCTATGTCTACGAGGACTATATTCCGGCGCACCAGGGAGACGTTGCAAATTCCTAACGATGAGCTATGATAGGGCAAGAAGAGGCTTGCTATGCAACAAACTTCCATAAACCGGCCAACGCTCAAAGCTGATCCTCTCTATGGGCTGCGCTATATAGGGGTGTCCCTAGTCGCCCTGGGTCTCGTTACCGCAGTTTGGGCCATATTCCGTAGAAGTGACATTTCTGTTTTCATCGCATTATTCATGATGGCTCTCTTTGGCGTTATGCTCTTTTGGTATCTATTGCCCTGGGTATCCATTGAGAAACGGCGCCAGGCAGCAGCACGCCAAGAGAACGCTCTTGTTCCACTTGCAGCAGAACAACCTGTACCAGACGAAACCGCCCTCTCTCTGCCATGTAAAATCAAGCTCCGCCCCAAATGGAAGATACCAATCATCTGCTTTTGTGTGCTGACTCCCTTGCTCGGTGGCCTGCTGTTTCTCTATGTGGACACAGTCCCTACCAACCCTCCAGAGCCTGATTGGGCGCCTCTTGCAACAATAGGTTTTTCCGTCTTGCTCTCTGCATTGATAGCTGCACTCCCTCTGTGCCTTGGATGGCACAGTATCAAGGTAACAGAAGGTGGCTTAAAGGTTCAGGAATGCGGCATCCACAGCTTTGGCTGTAACATGAGCATTCAGTGGGACGAGGTGCTACTCTTTGCTATCTACCCTGCCAGGAAACGCATAGACCTCCCCGTTTGTTACGAACTAGCCAGTCCAACAGCCGTCATTCGCTGGCGCAGGATACGCCCAGGTATCCAATATCGCCTTGCTACCATTCCGGTTCCTTTCGACGAATACGACCGGCAGATGGATGCCCTGCTTTCGGTGATTGCCGCGAAAACAGGGCTGCCGTTGTACGATCTCAGGTAAAGGTTGCTTCCATCGCCCCGGCTGGGCTGAGCAGGGCGAGCTTAGCAAAAGAGCATCTGTTGGATCACCCGCGACCCGCGATGGCGCAGCAGCCGCACTTCCCCATAGACAATCCATTGGGCCGCCAATCCACCACCTGCCCGCTTCTTCAGATGCTGATAGACGCGCTCGAACTGCCGACACTGCTCGGCCAGGATGGACAGATACACTGCCCGCTCCGGCAGCAAGGCGGCGGCCTCCAGCGCGTCTATCGCCCGCCAGAGCGCGCAGCGCAGCAGGCTATCTATCCCGCGCTGGTCTTGCTCCCAGAGCGTGACCTCGTGAAAGCGGGGACGGCCCAGGTGCTGGACCCAGAAGTCGATGGGCGCCAGCCGACGCTGCTCCGGCGGCAAGGCCAGATCAGCCTCAGCGGCTTCCAGCGTGTCGACAAAGACCTGCCAGACATAGCCGCGCACGTCGGGGTCGATCTCGGCCAGCAGGAGGGCAACTGCCTGCCAGAGCGCGCTGGCCTCACCCCGGCCCTCTCCAACGGGGTTGGAGAGGGAGTTAGAGGGTGAGGCCGGGATGGCCTCACCCCGGCCCTCTCCACGTGTGGAGAGGGGGTTGGAGGGGGAGGCGGGGATGGGGTTCGGTTGGGGACAGGGCAGGGGACCAAAGGATGCGAAAGACATGGGGACAACCTCCCGGACGCGGCCCGCCCCCAGGCCGCGCCCGAAACACAACAGCCACCCTGGCGGAGCCGCTGCACCCAGACCGGAGGCCAGCAGCGCTGGCAACACATCTCCGGCTGGTTGGCAGAAGGCAAGAAGGTGGCTGTGGAGGTCTGATTTTCCCGTACAATGAACTGCGGCCTCATCTTCCTGGCTCCTGTCAGGGGTGGGGTGATGGCTGGTCGGTGTCACACACACCGACCATGCCAGCCGTTGCGGAACAACTCGCGCCCAACAATTTTAGCGCTTGAAGAGAGTATACCTGCTTTCTTACCGGCTGTCAAACAGGCACAGCCGGGCAGGACTTTTTGGCCGGTAGCGCGCCAGACCCCCAACCCCTGCCGGTTGGAAACTGGCGGTACACGTCCGCGCCCCAACCCCTGCCGGTTTCCAACCGGCAGCTAACGATGGTTGGAAACCGGCGGACAAGGCGTGCGGCGAATAAATTCGCCGCTAGAGGCGTGCCACCAGGAAACCCGCTCGGCGGGTTGGGATGCAACCTGTCGGCGGAGCCGACATCCTGGCCGCAGGCCCTTAGCGGCGATTTTAATCGCCGCATGCTTTGTGAAACCGGCGGTACGAGTCCCAGCGCCTAACCCTCCTGGCCGCTGGAGACCCAGACCGGCAGGGTCTGCTGCTGAGAATCGTTGAGCGGCTTTCCCTCGTTGTTGGGCAGATAGTCGAGAATCAATCTGGCGATGTTCGCTGCGCTGTGGCGGTTGCGGAGCAGCACCATGTTGCGGCGCATCTCCTGTAACGCATCAGAATTGGGCTGAAGCAATTCGCGCAGCGCCGCAACCAGCTTTTCCGGTGTCTCGGTCATGCGCCCGATATGGTTATTGACCACATAGCCAACGTTCGCTTCCTCCTGTCCGGGCACAAAGCTGGTGAGCAAAATGGGCAGTTCGCAGGCCATCGCCTCAGTAATTGTGCCAGGTCCAGCCTTGGTGACAATCACATCGGCGGCGCGCATCAGCGTGGGCATATTCTGGACAAAGCCCAGGATTTGATCGCGCTGGCGCAGGCCATCAGGTAATTCTTGCTGAAGGTGCTGCAAGCGAGCGCGCAGGCGTTCATTATGCCCACAGACCACCAGCAACTGCGCGGGCACTGCCGAGCGCCAGAGCGCGCGGGCCGCGCGCTCCAGGTCAGCGGCGCCCTCGCCGCCGCCCACGAGGAGAATGGTCGGCAAATCTGGGGCCAGGCCCAGTTGCTTGCGCAGGGCCTCCTTTGGTTCGGCTGGCACAGTGAATTTGGGATCAATGGGCATGCCCAGCAAGTGAATCTTCTCTGCTGGCATGCCATAGCGCAGGCAGCAATCGCGGGCCGCGCTTGTGGGCACCACGCAGGCATCTACTTCAGGCGCCACCCAACTCAGATGCACATTCATCAGGTCGGTAACGACCGTCAAGAACGGCACATCCATCCCCAGCCGACGCATGGCGCGCAGGGGCAGATGCTGCAATAAGGGATGCAGCGAGACTACGACATCGGGGCGCTGCTCGGTAAATAAACGCGCCAGGCGCCGAGAGATAAAAGGGTACATGATCGCTGTGAGCGCTTTGAACGTCAATCGGTGGTTGGTAACATAAAAAAAGAACCCATATAGCCGGGGCACATAGCGAATCATGGGGGCATAGAGGAAAATAATCGAACGCAGGGGAAGCAGACCGCAACTGGCGAACGCATCAACGATCTCAACACGGTAGTGGATGGGTGATGGGGCTGAACCAGAGGGCAAGGCCGCCTCCGGCGTGGCTTCGAGTGATCCCTGGTCGGGGGCAGCGTGCCCATTGAGCGGCAGACCGGCTTCAGGCACCAGCAGATTCATGGCAGCGCGAACTGCTTTAGCAGCGCTGAGATGTCCAGCGCCAGTGCGAGAAATGAGCAACAAAATAGTGTGTGAATGCGACGCCATCTACACAATCCTCCAGGCAACTCTGGGGTCACTGGAGGTGTCCGAGTAGGAAGCGTGCAGTGTTTGTCTGGCTTCCCCTCCACCGCCACTTCCCCTGACACACCAGCCGGAAGTTCCGCTGGTTTCGAGATGACCGGGCATGAGCAAAAAATCTCTCCATATGTGCTGCTTACTAGCAGAAAACGTATGATGACCTTCTAACGACACACAATTACCCATCTGGCTGCTGAAGTTCCGTTCCTCCACCATGCAGGGCGCTCAAAGGAGGATGTAGAATAAGGGTAGCATCTCTTTCAGGAAATGAGCAACAAGCATTGGGAGCGGGATTATGACCAAGCAGAATGCCGACGCCTGGCGCGAGAACGTCTATAAGAAAGCGATTCAGAAGACCCCGGAGCGCCAGCAGGAGTTTACCACGACCTCGGCCTCCGGCATCGAGGTACAGCCGCTTTATACACAGGCTGATCTGGAGGCGCGCGGCTTTGATCCCTCCACCAGCCTGGGCTTCCCCGGCGAATATCCCTACACGCGCGGCATCCAGCCGACCATGTATCGCACCCGCTTCTGGACCATGCGCCAGTACGCCGGTTATGCCACTGCCGAAGAATCCAACCGGCGCTATCACTATCTGCTGGAGCAGGGCACAACCGGCCTTTCCGTCGCTTTTGATCTGCCAACGCAGATGGGCTACGACGCCGATCACCCGCTGGCCGAAGGCGAAGTCGGCAAAGTGGGCGTCTCCATCTCCAGTCTGGAGGATATGGAACTGCTCTTTCAGGGCATCCCGCTGGAGCGTGTCAGCACCTCGATGACCATCAACAGCACGGCAGCCATCCTGCTCGCGCTCTATATCGCCGTCGCCAAACGCCAGGGCGCCGACGTGCGCCAGCTTTCCGGCACGGTGCAGAACGACATCCTCAAGGAATACGCAGCGCGCGGCACGTATATTTATCCGCCGCAGCCCTCCATGCGCATCATCACCGATCTCTTTCAATACTGCGCCGAACACGTTCCTCGCTGGAACGTCATCAGCATCAGCGGCTACCATATCCGCGAGGCCGGGTCCACCGCCGCACAGGAGATTGGCTTTACGCTCGCCAACGGCATCGCCTACGTGCAGGCCGCCGTTAACGCCGGGCTGGATGTCGATCTCTTCGCGGGACAGCTTTCTTTCTTCTTTAACGCCCACAATAACCTGTTTGAAGAAGTCGCTAAATATCGCGCGGCGCGGCGCATGTGGGCGAAGATCATGCGCGAGCGCTTTGGCGCCAAAGACCCACGCTCCTGGCTGCTGCGCTTCCACACGCAGACGGCTGGCTCGACGCTCACCGCGCAGCAGGCGGATAACAACATCGTGCGCACGGCGTATCAGGCGCTGGCTGCTGTGCTGGGTGGCACGCAGTCGCTGCACACCAACTCCAAAGACGAGGCGCTCAGCCTGCCAACCGCCGAGGCTGTGCAGGTGGCGCTGCGCACGCAGCAAATCCTGGCCTATGAAACGGGCGTGACCGATACGATAGACCCGCTGGCCGGGTCATATTACGTCGAATGGCTGACCGATGAACTGGAGAAGCGCGCCTGGGAGTATATCCGCAAGATCGACGAACTGGGCGGCAGCGTGCGGGCCATTGAGCTTGGCTATATGCAACACGAGATCGAAGAGGCAGCCTATCAGTTCCAGAAGGATGTCGAAGAGGGCAAGCGCGTGATCGTTGGTGTTAACAAGTTCCAGACGAAAGAAGACCTTCGCCCCGACGTGCTGCGCGTGGACCCGGAGATCGGGCGGCGCCAGGCACAGAAGCTCGCCGCCCTGCGAAGCCGCCGCGACAATGCCGCCGCTGGCGCCGCGCTGGCCGCCCTGGAAGACGCCGCGCGCGGCACCGCCAATCTGCTGCCGCGCATCCTGGCCGCCGTCGAAGCCTGGGCCACGCTCGGCGAGATCAGCGACACGCTGCGCAAGGTGTTTGGAGAGCAGCAAAAGCAAGCAACGTTTTGATGCTTTGCCCGTATCTTTCTTGGGAACCAATCAAGAATATGCCTCACCAGTCAGTGGGAGGTAGAAAGGGCAAGAAAGATGTACCGCAGCCAGGGAAGCCTCGTTTTCAACCAGCCCATTGAAGAAGTCTTTGCCTCCTTCTCTCGTCCAGACTATTTCGCGGGATTCATGCAATATGGGGAAGTGCATCCTCTCAGCGAAGGGCCAGTACGAGCAGGCACCCGCATCCGCTACACAGGGAAAGGGGGGGTCCGGTGGCTGAAGAGTACGGCTGAGGTCATCAGCTATGAACCGCCGCGTCGCCTTTCAGTGCGGGACGAAGCCTCTGGCTGCATCAGTGGAACAGCTATCTACAGCTATGAGCTTGAGCCGGTTGAAGAGAGAACCAATGTCACTTTGACGATGGAGGTCAGGTACAAAGGATGGGCCAGGTTGCTTTTCCTGCTCTTTAGCCGAAGCCAATTCCTTAGAGAACAGATGAATCGGTCGGCTCAAATGCGGCTTTCTCAACTCAAAAAGAAGCTGGAAGCACCTCTTGATGAGACTTTGATGCCTGACCTGGATGCTCAGCTTATAGCACAGCAGGTGGGAGCAGGGGCACAGGCGGCACCGCGCAGCACACGCAAGCGTCCGCTCTGGAGCCTGCTGCGCCAGATGCAGCCGCTTGACCTCATCAGACAGCCGACCAAATCCCCAGGCTGGCGCGTGCCACTTATCGCCCTTTTTCTGCTCGCCACGCTGGTGCTGTGTGGCTTTACCATCAAAGACTTCTGGGGAGATTGGCAAGACGGCCAGTGGGATAACGTTTCATTCTATCAGCTTGGCTTGATCTGGCTGGCGCTGATTGGAACCTGGGGCGGGGGATGGCTGGGATACCAGGGCATGTGGCGCGCCCTTGCGGCGCAAACTGTGCGCCGGTTCGCCATCGCGGGCGACGAGCGCGTAGCCCCATTGGCTATCACGCAGCCACCAGCACAGGCGGAGACATATCTAGCTCAGCTTACGGAGGGCTTGCGCCTGAAGCGCCCTACTGATCCACAGCGCCAGCTTGAGCGCCTGTGGCCGCTGGCCTTCCTCCCACTTGCGCTGATTCCGTTCATCTTCTTCGCCAATCTGCTCAGCACAACGTTTGCCATCGCAGCAGGCAGCATCCTCGCGCTAGCCTGCATCGCTGCCGTGATGCTCTTCTGGCGCTGGCATCTGCCACTGGTCGTGCAGGCAGATGATCTGGGTGTCCACTGGAACGAACGGCACTGGTGGGGCAACCGAGAGCAAACGATAGTCTGGTCGCAAGCGGGCGCCTTCTTTACTTTCACCTTCAAACCCACAACCCTCTTTTCCTCGCCACATAGTATCTATGCGCTGGAATCGCCCACTGCCATCCTGGCCTGGGAAGGTCCACCACGCGCCAAGAGGGAGCAATCCGAAGCGCACGACTCTCTCTGCTCCCTGATCGCCAGGCACACCCACCTACCGCTGCGCGATGTCTCCGAGTGTATACAGATTCGCATGCACCAGGGTGTACGCAGCATAATGACCTCCATGCTGCGCTTTGCCGACATTTCGGTTCCGCTCCCCCGGCGCACCTGGCGACAGTTTGCCCTGCAGGGCATCTGGATGATTCCCTTGCTCCTGGTGGGCCTGAGCTATGGGGCATCCTGGGGACTCAGCCGCTACGAGCGATCTTATTATGGCAATCTGCTGGCGCAGATCGAGCGCCACCAGCCACTCTATCATAATTCCCTCGCCACGCCTGATGGCGATTGGCCGATACAGATGCCCACCGCAGATGATAACACCAGCTACACCTATAGCAACGGCATGTATCAACTGAGCGGCGGCCCAGATGGGGCATCTATAACGGTCTGGCCGCAGAAGATCGTGAGCTATGGAGATGCCGCTGTAGAAGTGACTGTGCGACTGCTCAGCGGGTCGCAGTACGACGATGTGGGGCTGATGCTACACTCCAATGGCAACAGCGCCATGATCGTCTTCCATATCGACCTATCGGGATTCTGGGAGGTAGAACACGACGACCCTGGCAGCAATGTGCTGGGATCAGTCAACAATATTGCTGATAGCGGGCTGATCCACAGCAGCCTGGGCGCGGCCAATCGGCTGGCCGTCATCATGCGCGGCGATCAGTATATCTGTTTCATCAACAGCCAATTTGTTGGCATCTTGCAAGACAATAGCCGTCCCACTGGCCTGGTGGGCCTTTATGTCGGCAGCACAGCAGCCACTGCCGCCTTCAGCGACTTCATCATCTATCCAATCTAGTAATAGAAAGGCGCTCCCATGCTCCTGGCTGATGACTACTGGCAGGACATCTCGACCCGGCTTCAGGCGCTGGAGACAACAGACCTCACTGTCGAAGAGTTCGACGCCTGGCTCCAGCGTTGGGATGATCTGCTCAAATCCATCGTTGAGCGCTACAGCACGCTCAAGCGGGCAAAATACCTGAACATTCAGGACACCGCCGCAGATCAGGCGTACAACGACTTTGTTGATCGCATGCAGGCGACGCAGCAAACCGCGCGGCAGATGCTCGCGCAAAAGCTGCTGCGCCTGCCCGATTTCGTGCCGCCGCCGCACCTGGCCCAGCTTGCGCGGCAGGTGCGCGCAGACAGCGAACTCGCTCATCCGGCCAACATCCCCCTCCAGGCAGAGATCAATACATTCGCCAATACCTACCGCGACCTGTCCTGGGAGACTGAGAAAAAAGCCGATGACGCTATCGCGGCGCTCGCGCCGTCAGAACGTCCCTCGGCAGACCAACTCCGCCAGATGCGCGCCCAACACTGGCTTGCTGAGCGCGAGACTTTGAACGAGCTTTTGCTTGCCATCTTGCCGCGCCGCCGCCAACTGGCGCGCAATCTTGGCCTGCCAAACTACCAGGCGTATCGCTGGCGCGAGTTATATCGCCTGGACTACACCCCGGCTGATAACCAGCGCTTTCATGCCGCCGTTGCCACCCAACTCGCCCCGCGTCTGCGTTCGTATCATCGTGTGAGCGCCGCCCTGCCAGAGAGAAGTCCGGCTGAGTTGGCTGCCGCTGCGCGAGCAATTCTGGGCCAGGTCGATCAAGAATTCGGCAGCTTCTTTGAGATGCTCTACAATCGGGGACATATCGACATCGGCAGCCGCCCTGAGAAAGCTCCAGTCAATGAGGAGTGGTGCTTCCCGCAAACCGGCCTGCCATTTGTGATGCTGCGGGCCGATCTTTTGACGCTGCTGCACGAGTTCGGGCATGGCTACCATGATTACCTGTCGCTGACACGCCAGAAGCTGCTGGTCAATATGGGCGCGCCCGATGAATTTAGCGAATGCGCGGCCATGTCAATGATGATGCTGTGCTATCCCCATCTCACCGCTGGAGGCTATTCCGCTGAGGAAGCGCATCTGATGGTCTATGACAATCTGGCATTCTGTTTACTCTCCATCCCGCGCTATGTCTTGCACGATGCCTTCGAGCAGTGGGTCTACAGCGAAGCGCCCGAAACAGCCCAGCCACACGACCTGGACGCCAAATGGCTGGAGCTTTGCGAGCAGTTTTTGCCAGATGAGGATTGGGGCGGGCAAGAAGCACTGCGCGCAACCGGCTGGCAGCGCAATACCTGGAGCCTCTACCGCATGCCCTTTTATATGATGAGCTATCCGCTGGCGCTGCTGGGCGCCTTCCAAATCTGGCGCAATGCGCTCACCAATCAAGCGCAAGCAGTCCAATCGTACAAAGCGGCGCTGGCGCTGGGCAACACAGAGCCGCTCCCCGCGCTGTTCGAGGCCGCCGGGGTCCAGTTCCCGCTGCATCCGCAGGTGGTCGAGGAGATCACCGCGTTTGTCACGGCGTATCTGGACCAGCACCCTGTTCCGCCGGTTTCCGCCATATCCACCCGACCCCCACAACCACCAGGCTGAGCAACGCCCCAATGAGCAGCGCGGCGACAGCCCCATAGAGACCCGCCAGCCAGCCAGTTAGCAGATAGCCCAGTGGGAGGCTGCCATCGAAACTGGCAGCGCTTGCAGCGCGCCCACCAGGCCAAGCTGCCATGCGCTGCTGGTCAAGTCCAGTACCAGCCAGGCTTGCCCGATGGTTTGCATATAGGTGCCGACCAGCGAAATCATCTGACCAAACCAGTACAGGCGATAATTGCGCTGACGCAAGGACGTAAAAGCGCGCCGCAGCCCTTTTGCCGAGGATGCTCCTGGCAAGCGGGAGGCGAGTATTGTGAGCATTACAGCCCCGCCAGCGGCGACCAGCACGGCGCAAAGAGAGAGGGCATGCTCAAGCTGATCGCCTGAAGCGCTGCTTGTGGCTGGGCGGTGGTATTGGCAATCATCAGCGAGTTATCATCTGGGCTGGCAAAGACCAGGCGCTGCCCGTCTGGCGCCCAGGAGGGCTGCTCACTATCGCTGAAGGTCAGCTTGCGCAGGTTCGAGCTATCGGCATTCACCACCCAGAGAGATGGCGTGCCAGCCTGCCAACCGCCAGTCGTGAGATTGGTGATTGTGCTTACAACAGCGGCTATCTGGCGGCTATCCGGCGACCAGGCAATCTGCTCAATGCGTCCGGCTCCCCACTGGGCAATCCGCGTAGGGTTGGAGCCATCCATATGAACAAGCATCAAGGTATCAGTGGAGAACGGCTGAAACCCTTCGCCCTGCGTGGCATCGAATGCCAGGTAGCGCCCATTGGGGGACCAGGCCAGCGCCTGCCCGCCGGGTGTTGGGAGGTTATCAAGCTGCCTGGTCTGGAATGTTTGCGTGTCAAGAATCTCGATCTTGATCCCGGCAAAAGGGCGGGAAGGCGCGCCAAAACCAGGCGAATCGGAAACATCTCCATAGACGAAATAGGCCAGATAACGCCCATCGGGCGACCAGACAGGCTCGCTCCCGTCGAACTGCCGCAGGTTGGTCCCATCGGCCTGGATTAGTCCAAACTGGCGTGCCCCCAGCAGCGCCACCAACTGACGGCCATTCGGCGACCACTCGATCAGCCTGCTAAATTGGGCACTGCCCTGCGTGCCTGTTGAATCGAGCGTTCCCGGAAACAAGGAGATCGAGGGGATTATCTGGGCATTAGCCCCATTTGCATCCAGCACTTCCAGCTTGGCTGCCACGCTTGCCGACGAGGAAATCAGGAATGTCGCAATCCGCGAGCCGTCGGGCGACCAGACGGGAGAAAGATAGGAAACGCCCGGCGTATTGGTCAACTGGTGTACCCCGGAGCCATCCGGGTGCATGACATACAACTGCCCAGGGGAAAACAACGCGGCGGGATTTGCTGGAAACACCCCGGTGTCAGCAGAGGCAGAACAATCATAGACCGTTCCAGAGTTATCTGTAACCGTCTCACAGATCTGGCTGGCGCTGGTGACTGACGCATTGCTCTTGCCGCCCACAAACACAATCTGATCTATGCTGCTCAGGCGCGCGCCCCAGACGGAATGCACAAAAGTCCACCAGGCTGCGACACTCACCCCCAGCAGTGCCACCACCAGCAGCAGGCTGAGCGCCGCCCGCACCTGGCTTCGCCCGCCAGGCCGCGCCATCCAGCGCTCCAGAAATGAGGAGAGTGGCCCTGGAGGCACTGCTCGCGGCACAGCCATCTGCTGGTCTGCCCCATCGTCCATCTGGACCCATGAATCAAGCGCGCTCTGCTCTTCCACCGTTCCAGGCGCATCGCATAAGGGGCATCGCTGGCCTCGCTGGGAAAGCCACGCGCCGCAGCGGGGACAGGGTTCCATCGCTCTTGCTCCTCTCTGAGTTAATGATCTTTTCCTGGGGGCAAAGATTTATCCATCAAGACAATGCCGCTCCATTTCACCGGCAAACTCTTCCACCGCGCTAAGGCGCTGCTTGAGGAGATCGTAGAGCAGAGCATGGTCGAGCGTCTCCGGCTCGTAGAGGAGGGTATCGCGCAGGTTAGTCAGGGTCTCCAACTGGTAGGCCAGGGGGCGCGGAATCAGGCCCTCACTGGCAACCGCGCCAAGCAAATCCTGATAGCCCTCTGGCCGCCGAAGGCCCAGCGATGCTACTAGCACATTGCACGCCTGCAAGCAGGATTCAATTGCCAGCAGCAGATAGCGCTCGGCCAGCCCATAGATTTTGAAGTCGCTGACAAACGCCGCTTCATCCGCCCCGGCCAGTTCCTGCAAGCGCGCCAGCGCTTCACGCAGACGCTTCAGTTGGGCGCGCAGGCCCTCGCGGTCAATGGGCAAGGTGCGTGTCTGAAGCCGCCGGGCCAGCGCCTGATTTTGCATCTCGTCCATCCGTTTGAAGTCGAGATAGTCCATTACCGCCTTGGTCTCAAACGCCACGCGCTTCTTCTCATCGCGGCAGTAGAGAATCTGGCCGTATTTAATCACCTGGAGTTTCAAGAGCAGGGACGCCTGGTTCAAGATCACGACATCAATCGCATCCGACTCCAGGCGTTTGGCAAGCTCGCTAAAGAAGTACAGTTGATAATCGAGAAACTGGTCCGACTTGATCTGTTCCATCAGCAGCACGGCAATATCCACATCCGTCAGGTGCCCAAATGCGGCGCGCCCAGCCAGCGACCCGGTGAGATAGGCCGCGTTGACCGGGCTTTGCGTAAAGAGTTGGTTGAGTTTGGCTTGCTGTTCAAAGAGGTTCATTGTCACCTCCTCGATAGCTGGTCTCTCCAGCACCCAGCTTCCTATTGACGCTCAAAGGCCAGAGTAGTTCGCCGGTACAGGTCCGCAAGTTGGACGGATATATCCAGTGAGGCCAGATACATTGCCGGGCGGCTCGCAGTGTACTGCTGGCTGCTCCACTGCCCTGGCGCTTCTTTAACCCGCTCATATACCAGCCCAGCAGGCTGATCGGCAGCGATCAAAAGAATATTTTCAATACTTGCTACCTTTTGATACGCTGACAATTTGGCGCCTCTATCGCGCCGTTCTGTCGATGGCGAGAGAACCTCAGCAACAAGGAGTGGGTAACGGACCACCAGATCATCTTCGTCTTCGCGTTCATCGCAGGAAACGACCAGGTCAGGGTAATAATGCTGCCTGGCTGCAACAATTACCTTCGGAGACTCAGTCATAACCCGGCAAGGCCGCTCGCCGAGAGCGTTATTAAGCGCCGTAGTGAGATTGCTCACAATGATGGCATGCCTGTTTGTGGAACCTGCGAGACAATACACCTGCCCCTCTTCAAACTCCCACTTATGCTCGCTGGCCCCATCCAAAGCCAGATATTCCTCCAGCGTCAAGTGCGGTATCCGTTGGTACATAAGGCTCAGCTCACCTCTCTCTGGCGTTTGCCGACCTGCCTGGCGCTCAGCGTCTCGCAGCGGAGCCAACAAAGCGCGCCTGCTCGCGCACCGCTTCCACCACCGAGCGGAAGATGAACAGCCCATCGGTGCCGCCCAGTTCCGCTTCACCGCAGCGTTCGGGATGCGGCATCATCGCCGCAACATTCCCCCGCGCATTGATAATGCCAGCAATGTTATGGCGGGAGCCGTTGGGGTTGGCCTCTGGCGTGATCTGACCATCTGGCTCACAGTAGCGCACCAGCACGCGCCCCGACGCCTCTAACTCAGCCAGCGTCGCCTCATCGGCAAAATAGTTGCCCTCGCCGTGCGAGATCGGGATGCGCAGCACCTGGCCCGGCGCGCAGCAGCGGGTGAACGGTGTCGCCGCGTTTTCCACGCGCAGATGCGTCCACTGGCAGCGGAACTCCAGGCTGGCGTTGCGCAGCATCGCGCCGGGGAGCAGCCCGGCCTCCAGCAAAATCTGGAAGCCATTGCAGATGCCCAGCACCAACCCACCATCCTCCGCAAAGCGCGTCACCGCGCGCATCACCGGAGAAAAGCGCGCAATCGCGCCCGTGCGCAAATAATCGCCATACGAAAAACCGCCTGGCAGAATAACACAATCGCAGCCCTGCAAGTCCTCATCTTGATGCCAGATGTACACCGCCTCCTCGCCCATCACCTGCGTCAGCACATGATGGCAATCGCGGTCGCTCCAGGTGCCGGGGAAGACAACGATACCGAACTTCATCGAATATGCTCTATTCTCTAGAATCCTGACGTGGATTACTGAAACACTGGGGAAAGACACCAAAGCAGGAAAAACACCATTCCTTATGTACTCATTATACCATCCAGCGGGCTGGCAGGGAAGGGATGGAACCTGGTTGCATTTGTTCTCGTCTCCTTGAGCATGATATATTTTCCTCAGCAGTTGTTCCTGATTTGTTCCTGAACAACCAGATGCAGCGGGAGGAATCAAGATGGCCCTCAAACGCAGCAATATGTATCCGAAAGTTGTAGTGGCATTTGTCATCGCCCTCTTGTTCCTGGGTACGGAGGGAATCTTTGTTATTCACCTGATACTGGCCGGTGAGTGGGGAGGGATTCTTAACTCACTCGGTCTGGTTCTGATACCGTTGAGCCTGACGTTCCTCACCGTGTTCTGCCTCATCACCATCTTCATCCTCGCCTATCTCTATGGCCGCATCTGGCGCGAGCGGGCATTGCGAGCCGCTGTGGAAGGCAATAGCCGTTTCATAAAGTCTGCTCCGGCTCAACCAGATCAGCATCTGGCACTGCCGCAAGGCGAGACGCTCATGCTGGAGCGCCACAGAAGCATCCTCAACATTCTGCGCATGATCTGCTTGCTGTTCTTTAGCGCCTTGATGGTCGCGCTCTTCGGAGAGTTCATCGTCTTCATGCTGCTGCCCGCCTTCGGCCATTCCACACTCAACCCGTTTTATTCCCTCTTGTCCACTGATTCCTTAGCTCCGCCCCCGCCCGCGCCCACGCTCCTGGATTGGATTACAGCAGCCATCCCACTGCTCTGGGGTTTTGTCTTCACCGTGGCTAGCTTTAGCTTCATCATTACCCAGCGCTACACCCTTACTGCCAACGATCAGGGCCTCACGATCAAACAGCGTTTCCAGCGGCAGCGCTTCATCCCCTGGAACGACATCCGGCTCTTCGCCCGCTTCGGCAATGATCGCGGCGCCGGAAGAGTAACCCAAAGCTATCTTCTCTGGGGCCGCGAGCATAAAGTCTCCATCTTGATCGATATTCTGCCGAAGGCGCCTGCATCGCAGAAGAAAGGCGCATCATCATTTGATACCCTCGACTCCTATCGCTATACAGGCGGCTTTGAACGCTATGCCGCCGATGCGCAGCGGCTCCTGGCGACCATCGCCGCGCGGAGCGGTGCCCCGCTGTTAACCTTTACCCAGCGGCCCGCAATCATTGCAAAGATTAATCAGCGGCTTCCTCACACGCTCACGCTGGACGACCTGGCCGACGCGCCGCTGGCCGACGCGGCGCTTCAGCCGAAAGTGCAGGATACAACAAGAGCAGCGGCTACGCCTGCTACAATCACTCTACGCGAGCGTATCCCTCCTGGCCCACTACTGGTGGAAACAGTGATCTGGTCAGTTCTGCTCGGTGGGCTATCTCTTGTGTTTCTTGGGCCGACAACGCTCCAAGCATTCTCTGACTTCATCACTGGTCCCTGGCTGACCGTCGCCTGGATAGCGATCCTTGCATTCGTGGTGCTGCTCGCTTTTTTAGTCGCAGGAGCGCGCCGCGAGAGCCGCATGCCTGCTGTTACCGCCGATGCCACTGGTCTGACACGAAAGCCAGGGCAAGACGGAAAAACCCTTGTGCTTCCTTGGGATGAGATTCGCGCCTGGGCCATCATGCGTTCACCCGGCCAGGAACACGCGCGCTACACCTACATCGTCTGCTCGGAGCGCGCAACCCTGACCTGGGTAGAGCGAACGGGCGCAGCGCTCGGCGGCAGGGGCATCAAGGGTGATCGTCGCCTGGCCTATCAAGAGCGCGCAGAACACCTTCACAGCGTAATCGCGGCACGCACTGGCTTCCCCTTGCGGGACGTGACGCCCAGGCAACCATACGGACCATGAAATGATTACGGCCAGGCAGGCGAGCAGAACGCTGCCGCGTGACATCCCGGCATAACATTTCTGGCTTACTCTTCCCGATGGAGCGGTTTCAACAGGCTGATCTCATAGTCGCGGAAGCCCGCTTTGCGATAGCTCGGATCATTGCTCCAGGCACCAGCCTATTTCGTCTTTGTCTGCCGGGCGCGCTCCGCCCGGCGAGCCACTGCACGCAGCCAGGCGCGCTCCAGCCAGAGGAACGCCGCCCGCGCAACAATACCCGCTACCATCCCTATGACCAGCGCCCACCAGAAATTGATCGTACCAGCCAGCAGTTCATAGACGAGCAGCGCCACCGCAGTAGCAGCCATCAGACCAATCAGGCGCAGCGCGTTGAGCATGGCGCGCGGAGTAACTACCGGCCCGGAGGGCTGGGGCTGCGGTTCGGGCTTCGGCGTGCTGCCTCTAGAAGAGGCGCTAGCCCGCCGTTTCTTGTTCGGCAAGATGCTCCTCCTCGCGCCAGGGGCGCCCAGGCTTATCGCCTGCGGCATCCGACTGATAGCGGTTGATGAGCTTCTCTACCAGTCCGGCAATTTCGTGCCAGATATAGTGCTGATAGTCCAGCATGCGCGCCTGCTGCTCATCAAACGCGCGGATTTTCTGGTCTTGCTCATGGCGCGCGTTATCTAGAAAGCGCTGTGCCAGGGTATAGGCGTTCTGCCCGCGCCCATGCAAATAGTTCGCCAGTTCGTTGAGATCATGCAAGAGCGCATCAAGCGCTGCCGGTTGCTTTTGCTCTTCAGCCATGCGTGCGCCTCCGCTCGATGGTAATCTTTAAGGCATCTGCCAGGCGATTCAGATCATTCATCAGCCCGATTACCGCCGCCAATTCAAGAATCTCCTCGTCATCAAATTCTGCTTGCAGCGCGCTCCAGACATCCTCTGTGACCTCGCGCGCATCGGTGGTCATCAACTCGCAGAATCGGAGCGCTGCCAGTTCGCGCGGCGAAAATTCGTGGGCATGCTGGTCTAGATGATACATCGCCTCCAGCAGTGCCTCACTCACACCCAGCCGCCCTGCCAGGGCGGTATGCGAAGCCAGTCAGTAGGCGCAGTCATTGATTTGCGAGACACGCACCGCCAGCATCTCTTTCAGGCGAGGCTCTACGCTGCCAGTCTCAAAGACGGCCTCCAGATGCGCCGCCAACGTTGTCATCAGCGCCGGACGCCGCGCCAGCGTTGCCATCAGCCTGGTCATCTCGCTGCGCCGCGACTGAACACCTTCCAGCGCGGCCCGCGCTTCCGGCTCCATCTCCTCCGGCGGCAGCGGCTCAATGCGCGCCATAGACTCCTCCTTTATTATCTCCCAGTATCCCCAGGAAACATTCCAGATTTCGATGTGCCTGGGCTGCTGGCATTCCTGCGGCTTGCCTTATCAGCGCGCCAGTCCCGCAGAGAGCCAGGCGGCCTCCTGGCGGTGCGCTGGTGCGCCCCTTCCCAGGAGGCCGGAATGCCTGGGCCAATAATGAAGTTTTACTTTTAGCCCCGTCGCGCCTTGCGCCGCTCGGCACGAATGCGCGCCTTCACCCGCGCATACACCTCGTCGTTTGGTCCCTCTACTGGCTCGCGCACCACTTTCGCGGGCGCGGCTCTGGTGGCCTTGGGATCAGCTTTCACCGTTGCGATCTTCTCGCGGGGCTGGCCCAGCGAGCGCGGCAGCACATTGAACTTATAGAGGCTGTACAAAATGAGTATCAGGGCAAGCATCCACACCAGCAGATAGATGGTCACATTGCCCAGAATCGGCAAGGAGAACAGCACTTGCTGTCCTTGCCCCGGCACATGCTGAAAGATAAAGGTTAGGACAAACTCGGCAACCAGCGCCAGGATCAGATAGAGCGACATGCCAAAGAAGAAGCGCCCCAGCGAACTTTGCTGGCGCTTTGGTTTCGCGCCGCTGGGTTCTGTGGTGGCCGCCTGCGCGCTGCCTTTGGTTGCTGTAGCTGAGGCCGTTCCGCTTGGTGTCGACGCTTTGTGTCCACCCAGCGAGCGGAAAAAGCCAAAACGAGGCTTTGGCGCCGTCTCTGGCGGGCTTGTTGTAAGCGCTGTCACCGGCTCAGGTTTGGCCGTCTGTTTCTTGGGTGCCGCTGCACCCTCTGCCCCGGCCTTCGGCTTGGGGCGTTTGACCGTGATCTCTCTGGTGCTTTCGGCCATCTGATCCTCACAATTCTCTATCATAGCTGAACAATTACATCTATTCCCGCGATGCGTCTGGAAACAGTATACACTCTTTCTACCGGCCACGCCAGCAGACATCATGCCCATACCATTATTGCCCCCTTGACTGAGAAGTCCGACTGCTCTAGACTACCTTTTGCATGCTGCTCGCCCTCACAGGCGCGCAGCAGAGATAGAGTGGGATTTCCCGCAGAAAGGATGTTGCCATGCGTCTATTTGGCTGGTTTCGACGCCCTCTCCAGGACGGGGCAGGAGAAGTACAGCCTCCCCGCCGCTGGGCCTGGTTAGCCGGGCGGCGTATCTTGACCAATAGCCCGTATATTCTGCCCAAAGACAAGCTGGAGGGTGATCGGCTCGACTTGCAGCACCATCTGCTCAAGCTGGCGGCTAACAGCAACTACCGCGCCCCCATCCGCGAGCCGCGCGCCATCCTCGATGTCGCTTGTGGCACCGGCATCTGGGGCCGCGAGATGGCCCAGGAGTTTCCACATGCCCAGGTAATTGGCTTTGACATTGATCGCACACCGCTGGAGCGCTCGTTGGAACGGCTTGGCCCTGGCGGGCAGTTTCCCGCCAATTTTCAGTTTCTGACTGCTGATGCCTTCAAGCCCTTTCCCTTTGAGGATGAAATGTTCGATTTCACTCACGCGCGCCTGATCTCCCCGTTTCTTCCCGCTGCAAACTGGCCCCATGTCGTCTCGGAGATGGTGCGTGTCCTCCGCCGAGGCGGCTACATCGAACTGGTGGATTGTGAACCCTGGACGACCCGCAGCCCAGCCGCCAGGACTCTGCTGGCCGCAGTGATTCGCTTGATGGATGGACGCGGCTTGCATGCTGGGGGTGCTGCCCCGTATCTGGCCGATTATCTGCGCCAGGCAGGCATCCAACGAGTGCAAGAGCGGCGCTTCGTCCTGGGCACCGGCCCACAGCACGTCCGACAGCAGCGGTTGATGGTTGCAGATGTCCTCTCAGCTTTTACCAACATGCAGCCAATCGTAGTCAAGGCAGGCATTATGTCGGACAGCGACTACAGCACGATGCTGGCAGCCATGCGCGAGGAACTCGGCAAAACAGGCTTACACTGGCCGTTCGTTTTTGCTTTTGGAATAAAGCTTTGAGCGCTCGCTGCAAGCGCCAGCATGCTCTCCTTTGTGGCCTATATCCTGCAAAGCTCTCAAGCAGACCGGAAGCGGTTTCAACAGCGGTATATATGGCATTCATGTCTCAACGCCAATACGCGCGAAAGGAGCGGGATTATGGCAACAACACCAATGGGAGGGCCAGGAGGCATGACCATGAGGCCAATGGCTGCCGAGGCACGATGGTGGCTGGCGCTGCGCGGGATCATCGCGATCCTGTTTGGCTTCATTCTCTGGACCTGGCCCGCTATGTCGCTGAGGGTTCTGACCAGGGTATTTGGTATCTTTGTGATTGCCGCCAGTATTTTTGCCATTTTGTCTGGACTGCGCGCGGCCCAGGCGCGGCACCGCTGGCTGCATATTGGCGAAGGAGCGCTGGGCATTCTGGTGGGGATCATCAGCCTGGCCTGGCCTGCCATCACCGCCATAGCGTTGCTGTACCTTGTCGCAGGGTGGGCGATTGCCACTGGCATTATGGAGATTGGCGGAGCCTTCCAAAGAGGGCGGGCGGCAGGAACAGAATTTCTGCTGATCCTGAGCGGCGTGGTCTCGATCATCTTTGGCATCCTGCTGATCGTCTGGCCGCACGCAGGTATACTGGCCCTGATCTGGCTCTTTGGTATCTATGTCGTGGTCTATGGGGTGATTCTCCTGGTTCACGCCATCAGCGGAAGGCCGCTGATGTTCCCCCCCAGAAGAGGCGCCGCCTATGGACCAGGCGCGCCTACCGTCTAAACATATCCTCCAGCATGCCCCCATCGGACATCTGACAGCAGGGCAAGCAGGCACAGAGTTCATCTGGCGCCTGTTTGCCCGGCTGTGTAACGGCTGATGCGACCAGCCCCCTGTTCTAGCCGACAGGTTGGCAGAAAGCCTTGACTACCAGCAATCAGCCTATCAGACACTGCGGCAAGAGACCTTTATTGTGCCTCATCCTCCTGGTTCTTTTCGACGAAGAGAAGGGGCTGAATGCGCCGGGCTGCTGCCATTTTTGTCTCAATGCGGGCAAGGACTTCCTGAGACGCTATTTCCGTCTCACGGCCCAAAACAAGCATTTGCGCAATCCCTTCAGCGTTGGTACTCTTTCGCTCTCTCAATACGATATGCAGTGCCGCATCTTGCAAAATAGTATCATAGATATGGAAATGCACCGTGTCATCGCGGTTTGCATCCCGCAGGTGAATGGTTCTAAACTCGCGGGAAAGGTAATCGAAGAATGGCGTTTGAACTGCCAGAACAAGCTTCTTGCCCAGCCCTTGAAATGAATCTGCTTTATGCAGCACTGGCGGGCGTCACTTTTGCGCTGTTTGACACAGCGCCTCGCAAGAAACGGGCAGTGCTGCATCGCCATGATCGCTGCGAATTCACGTGTTGTTTCCTGGGTGACGAGCCTCCCATAGAATTCTATCGGCGAATTACCGCGCCCACTCATACGTCGAACAGGCTCCTTTGTATAGCCGTCTGTTGCGCGGTGAGAGAGACCTGCTGAAGACGGCGCTCCGCCTCAGAAAGATAGCGAGGACTGGTATCAATCCCAATGCCCCTTCTGCCCAACATGAGCGCCGCCACAAGGGCTGTCCCCGTTCCAGCAAAGGGGTCTAACAGAATTCCATCGTGGGGGCAGGTCGCCTTGATGGGCAGCTCGCAAAGTTCTAAGGGGAACACAGCATAATGTGTATCTTTCCGCCACTCATCCTCTGGAATAATATGCCAGACATCGCCAGGCTTGCTACCGTTCTTATGATACGGCAGGATACAAAACCCTCGTGACTGAATCTCGGAGGCGCGGCCACTAAACATCGGTGAATCAGAGTGCGTGGATCGTTGGGTGCCACGAATAATCATCCGAAAATCGGAGAGTTCGCCCTGCTCGACTTTGCGAAGTGTTTCGGCCAATGCCGCCAGGGCGGCTTCCTTTTCCATGTTGGTCAAGTCTTTGCTTTGGCGTATCTGCTGTTCATATTTTGCCCCGCTGACTCCCGTTGGGGTGACAATCTTCCCATCACGATAAAAAGGCTTTCCCGGCGGATTGCGGATAGCATCTATATCATAGAAATATTTTTCTTGCTGGACAAAGTGAAAAACATACTCATACATATTGCGAAGTTTGTCTTTTGCATTACAAGGATTGCCTTTCACCTTGTCCCAAACGATGGAATTGCGCAGAATCCATCCATCCTCTTGAAGTGCGAAGGCCACACGCCAGGGGATACCACAGAGGTTCTTGTTGAGATAGGTGTCGCCGATGTTCAGCCAGAGCGATCCTTCAGGCTTTAGCACACGTCGCACAGCCCGAAAGATACGCACCAACCGCGCTACATAATCTTCCCACTTTGCTTCTGTGCCCAATTCACTGTCACCATCATAAGCCCGCTGTGCCCAATAGGGTGGGCTGGACAGGCACATATCAACTGCATGGGAAGGGAACAATGCAAGAACGGCTTCTGCATCTCCTTGCAAACGAATACAGAGAAGCCATGTACTTTTGGCCTACTTCTGCGGTGTTTTTGCGCCATCTCTTGACGGCACGCTATACAATAAGCCGGTAGATCAACCGGAAGGCGGCGCATATGCGTATTGGCGACATCTTGAACGGAACCTACCAAATTGAGCGCCCCCTGGGGATGGGGGGCCAGGCGCGCGTCTGGCAGGCGCGTCATCTTCGCCTGCCGCGCACCTTTGCCATCAAAGAATGCCCACTATCCGATACCGACCCCCGCGAACGGGCTGATCGTCGCACACTCTTTGAGCGCGAGCGCGATATTCTTGCCGCGCTCAGCCATCCCGGCCATCCGGCCATCCCCAAGGTTTCCGACTTCTGGGAAGAGGCTGACGCGCTCTTTCTGGTGATGGATTTAGTGGAAGGCGAGACGCTGATCGATCTGCTTATCCGGCGCGGGCGCGTTACCATGCCGGAAGCTATCAACTGGGGCATACAGCTTTGCGACGTGCTGACCTATCTGCATAGCTGGCAGCCTCCCATCATCTACCGCGACCTCTCGCCCGACAACGTGATGCAAGACCGCAGCGGCCAACTGCACCTGATCGACTTTGGCATCGCCCGCACGTTCAAGCCCGGTCAACCGCAGAACACCTCATCGCTGGGTAAAGCGGGCTACGCCAGCCCGGAACACCTCGATGGGGGCAAATCGCAGACGGATGTGCGCTCAGACATCTACTCGCTGGGCGCTCTCCTGTATCACCTGCTCACCGGCCAGGAGCCAATAGCAGTCGTCGAGCGGTTAAAGCAGCGCGCCCGGCTTCAGGGGGGACGCGCGCTCATCCCGCCGCGCACGCTCAACCTTCGCCTCACCTCAGAGGTGGAACGCTGCATCTTGCAGGCAATGGAACTGGAACCAGCCAAACGCTTCCAAAATGCGGTTGAGATGAAATCCGCGCTGGAACGCTGCGACGCCTCCTTGCGGGAGGCATCGCAGGCTATTCCGCCTGAAATGTCGCGTGTCCGCACCAGGCCAGTAGACCCGGCAAGTCTGTGGGGCACCACTGCGTCGGCGGACACGCCGCCTTCGCTCCCACCGCACCCGCAGACCCCCAATTCCTGGCGTTCAGAGCCGCCTGGCCCGCGCCGCCGGACTGGTAATCAACCAGGTGTCAGCAGTCCTCAATCACCAATGAGTGGGGGGCTGGGGCCTTCGCCCCTGCGCCAGCCAACCGGCCCATCAAGCCCGTTCCCGACACCATCGAGCGGCCCGCTGCCAACCTATCCCGGCGAAACGCCCGCGCTCCTGCCAAGCAGGCTGAATCGGCCTCCCCCGACTGGACCCACCAGAACGACAGGCAACGTACCAGTCCCAGACACGCGCGGCCCCGCCAGTCCCAATGCTTCGCACACTGCGCCGCCGGGGCACTCAAGGGAAACGCAACCCGGCGCAGCCGATAGAGCGCTTGTGCCTGCTGTCCGCAAACCGCTGTCATTAGTGCCCGCCAGGAGCGGGCCGCTCCTCTCGCGGCGTCAACTCCTCATTGGCGTCGCGGGGCTGGGCGTCGCGGCAGTTGGCGTGGGCGTCGCCTCGCTGCTCCTGCATCACTCGCTCCCACCCTATACACGCCTGCTCACAGTGAACGACGATAACCTGACGGTGCAATCGGTGGCCTGGTCGCCCGATGGCCGCCTGCTGGCAGGCGGCGGCAATAATATGCTGGTGAAGGTTTGGAATGCGCAGACCGGCAATTTAATCAGATTCCTGAGTGGGCACACCGATTTTGTACAAGGCGTGGCGTGGTCCCCCGACGGCGCCAACATCGCTTCGGCCTCCGCCGATACGACAGTGCGCATCTGGGATGCGCTGCAAGGTGGCCCAGCACAGTTGATCCTGAGCGGCCACAGCGGCACCGTCTACTCTGTCGCCTGGTCGTCCGATGGCTCCATGCTGGCCTCGGCTTCTGCCGACACGACAGTGCGCATCTGGGATACCATACGGGGCGGAGACGCCAAAATCGTGCTTACCGGCCACACAGCAGAAGTATATTCAGTCGCCTGGTCGCCTGACGGCAACCTGATCGCCAGCAGTTCTGCTGATGGCACCGTCAAAATCTGGAATATCAAGCAATCAAATCAACCACTGACCACACTCGATAACCACACCGGCCCGGTGCGCGGCGTCTCGTGGTCCCCAGATAGTAAGCAAGTTGCTGCTGCCGCGCTAAATCGAACCGTCACCATCTGGAACCTGGCGAACACTCCCCCACTCTCTTCTACACTGACAGGCGCACCAGATGCGCTGACATCGGTTGCCTGGTCTCAAAACGGCGCGCTGCTGGCGGCTGGTTCCCAAAATGACACCGTTCTCATCTGGACTGTCGGCCAGAATAGCTCACCTTCCAACACCCTCAGCGGTCACAACGATATTGTCACATCCGTTGCCTGGTCGGCAGATAGCTCCATGCTGGCTGCGGCATCCGCCGATGGCACCATCATCATCTGGCAGCGTCAGTCTTAGCACTAGGCTTGCTTTTCGCGGCTTTGAAGGGCAGAGCTAGGCGCCCTGCCAGACCGACACCGCCTTATCCTGTCCTCCTGAAGCAATATGCTTCGCGTCGGAAGACCAGGCGACCGTCAGAACGGGCTTGGTCGCGTCATAGGTAAAGGCATTGGTGACATCGGCAGCATCCCAGATTTGCACCGTCAGATCGTCGCTGGCGGAAGCTACCCGATGCCGACTTTTATCGGGCAGCCATGCCACGCAATGGACGGTCCCGGAGTGCCCGCCATAGAGATAGACCTTGCTCCCATCCGCCGCCTTCCAAACCTGGGCGGTATTATCATCGCTGCCCGAAGCCAGCAGTGTGCCATCGAGCGACCACGCCACGCTGTACACTGCGCTGGTATGCCCTTTATAGGTAGAAACCGGACTGCCATCCGCTGCCTTCCAAACCTGGGCGGTCTTGTCATCGCTGGCAGAAGCTACCATCGTACCATCCGGCGACCACGCCACGCTGTTCACTCCGGCGCTGTGCCCGGTGAATTTGAGGACCAGGCTGCCATCGGTCGCCTTCCAAACCTGGACCGTACCATCGACGCTGGCGGAAGCCACCATCGTGCCATCGGGCGACCACGCTACGCCTTTGACGGGCTTGCTGTGGCCGGTATAGGAAAATGGGCTGCTGCCGTCGGTCGCTTTCCAGAGCTGGACCGTGTTATCGTTGCCGGCTGAGGCGATACGTGTGCCATCAGGCGACCAGGCGACGGCATTGACCCCGGCGCCATGATGGCCCATATAGGTGAAAGCGTTACTACCAGTTGTAGCATCCCAAACGCTGACATCCTGGCTCGCAGAGGCGATGCGCGTCCCATCGGGCGACCAGGCGACCCCAAACACCGCACCAGCCTCTTTATGGGTATAGAACAGAGTTCCCACCTCAGATGATGGCGTCCCTTGAGCAGCAGACGTACCAGACGGCCTGAGCTTGCCGCAGCCGATCACACCAACCGTCAGAGTCACCCCCACCAGCCCTTTGAGAGCCGTGCGCCGGGAAATGGCAGGCCATGCGCTTTCATCGCGTGTAACCATCGAACAGACCTCCGCTTGCCAGAATACGTGGCTGAAATATGGGCCATCATATCATAACGGCTCACTGCCTTTCAAAAGCCCAAAGGTACCACAATGTTCGCTGTGAGCTTGACGTAAGGAATATACTGAGCAGCAGAACAAGATTGCCAGCGAAGAGGGACACAACCGTGATGGAATCAACGACCTGCCCGGCCTGTGGTGAGGTCTTACCCGCCAGGGCCATCTTTTGCCGGAAATGTGGCACCCGGCTTCAGCCTGTCTCAGCGCAGGCCCCTGCTCAACGCCAGCAGAGTCTGGACACCGCAGGCCAGGAGGCGCCTCCTGAGCCTCAAGAACCACCAGAGCCACCGCTTGAACACCCTTTCGATACACGCGCTCAACCAGAGCGCGCCGCGCCGCCGGAGGCGGTCAACGCTGCGCTGGCGCGCTCTGGCGCCCTGCCAGCAGACTTCGTTCCTGCACCGCAGGGCGCAGAGACAACACCAGAAAGCCAGGAGGCACTGCCGACCTGGGCAGGCGTATCAGCCCAGCCTCTTGCTCACAGCGGCCCAGCAGCACCAACGCCCAGGCACGCTGTTTCGCAGCCAGGGCCGAAGATACAGAGCGCCCAGGCAATACCGCCAACCCGCAAGAAACGCAAGGCTGGCTTCGTTGTTCTGACCGCAGCCATCGTGCTGGTGGTTCTTGCTGGCGGGGTGTTGGGCGTTGTCATCCTCAAGCAGAACCACATCTTGTTGAGCAAGGCACCCGCGCCGACCAGCACTCCCAGACCCACGTTCACCCCCACCCCGGACCGCACGCGCGGCTTCCGCCAGTTCAACAACAGCAAATACAGTTTGCTCTACCCCGGCAGTTGGGCGGCAGTGCCAGCCCAATCGATCAGCAAGGATGATGAGGAGTTTATCAAGTCTCCGCAGGAGATGTTTCAGGTGCAGGTTATCGCTCAGGTATCAGGCCAGCCCACGCCGCAGCGGCTCGATGATGTCACCTGCCAGACCTTCTTTGGCGCCAATAATAAACCGGACGCGCCCACAATGGTCAACTTTGCGAACCAGCAATGGACCCGCGAAACGTGCGAAGGCGCCATCAAGGGCACCAACATGCAGGTGCTGGTAGAGTCGACCGTGTATCAGAATCGGGTGTACACGCTCGCTTACAATGCGCCCGCAACCAGCTTTGCCAGCGACCAGCAGCAGTATTTCACCCCAATGGAACAAAGCTTCACCTTTTTGACATAGCCTTTTACATTGTCGAGAGTTAGCGGAGCAAAGGGGGAAAAAGTACATTTGTCCTAATCTGTTCTCCCCGCTTGACAAGATACAGCCAACCCGTTTACAATCCCAATGCAGAAAGAACAGAGCGACAGACCCTCTCCATGCCAGGTTGCTGGGGAAAGCCGTGCAGCCTGGCGCCAGGGAAGGATGAAGGTGTATGCAAACAGCCGCCAAGGCCCGTCAGAAAAAGGGCAGCAAAGACCATCCAGGGCAGTCAACCGTTGTCGATGATAGTCCGCTCCGCGCTACGCAGGTGTTGGGCCGCAAAGTCATTGACAGCAGCAACGCGCTGATCCTGGGCTACGTGGATGAGCTGTACTTTAGCTTCGAGACGCGCCAGATTGTGGCGCTGCGCGTGCGCGCCTATTTCAAGGCACGCCTGCGGGCGATCCTGAGAGGCCGCAAGAGCCGCTGGATCGTGCCGATGCAGATTGTCCACAAGATTGGCGATTACGCAGTTGTGATAGACCGCGAGCAGGCGGGCATTCCCATTGATCCGGCGCGGCCCACCGAGAGCGAGAAGAAAACGCGCTCCCCACAGAAACCGCCAGCCACATCCGCCAGCACCCATGCGCTCATTGGCCGCAAGGTGGTCAGCGACGATGGGGAACTGCTGGGTAAGGTCTCCGATGTCTTCTTGAACAATGATAGCCCGCTGATGCAAGGTTTTGAGCTGCTGACAGCAGGCGGGTTGAAGCATTTGCTGGGTATTGGTGAGCAGACCCGGCGCCTGAGCGCTCGCGCTCGCGCCCTGGGTGATGTGCTGCTCGTTCCGGCCCGCGACCGGCTGGTGTTGACCTCGCCCTCTATGCCCGTCGTTTTGGCGCCACCTGTTGAGGCCCCGGCGCCCGCGCCAGACCCCACCGACGCTGAAAATCCAGACTGGCTCTGCTAGGCAAGCTCTCCTATCCACCTGCCCACCAGAAAGTACCAGGCAACCCATCCATACTTGCATGAACCTCTGCCGTATGCTAGCCTCTGTGTAGGAGCTTCTGCCTGATACTTGTCACCTCTGCGTTTTTCATTCTGGTATTGAAAGGTTTTCTTTGTATGCTCAAGCGGTTTCATCTTTTGCTTATTGGTGTGCTGGTATTGGCGATCCTCTTCTCGGCGGCGCTGGTCTTCATTATTGGCAGCCGCGCGGCCAGCAATGCAACCACTAACCAGCATCCGCACATCGTTGCCTTGCCCACGCGCCAGCAGGCGCAGCAGCACGCCTCAGCAGCGGTGGCGGCCCATGTTCAGGGGGCTGGCGATCTCGTCTGGAATGGTGGCCCCGTCGAGGAGCAGCCAAGAGTCTTTGTCATCTTCTGGGGTCCGGCCTGGAATAATGGCTCCGGCGGTTTGACCCCGGATGGAGTCATTGCCGAAAATTATTTCAGCGATGTTGGCAGCAGTTCTCTGGAAAATATCCTGACACAGTATGGCGATAAACATGCTTATGTCGCGGTGAGCCTCTCGGTCGGCGGGTTCTGGGCCGATTTCTCCACGCCGCCCACCGATACTACCTGCGGCGGCCCAACGATTGAGGATTCAGCCATCCAGAACGAGGTGAACAAAGCTATCTCTAGCAATGGCTGGCCCAGAGACATCAACAATTCCACCTATCTTGTCTATACTGCAAACGGCTTCTCTCTAACAACGGGCGGCAATCCTAATTCCTGCTCCGAAGCGCAGTTCTGCGCCTATCACAGCCTCTCGCTGGTGGCGGGCGTCCCCTATGCCGCCATCCCATATCCGTCTAATCAGGCATTGTGCGGCGTCCCCACTTCGCCCAACAACAATCCTGCCGGGGATAGTCTGGCGAACCTGGGATCAGCCGAGCAGTTCAACTCGATCACTGATCCACAGCAGAACGCCTGGATTGATAATGCCGGGTTTGAAATTGCGGCAAAATGCGCCTTTGATTTCTCAGCCGGTCCCACCCATTTGCGCAATAACGGTGTCTTTGAGGTCCAGACAGAATACAGCAACAGCAGCCATGCGTGCGTGAACTCCTTGAGCCGTCTCCAGGTCAATCCACCTGGGATCAGCGTTGTTACACCGCCAGCCACCAACGCCCCCACGCAAACGGTCGCGCTCAAGAACGCGAGCGGCGCCAGTATTTCCTGGTCATCCAGCGCGCTGCCCGCCTGGGTCAGCGTCACGCCGACCGCAGGCACCATCGGCGCGGGCGCTTCGACAACTCTCACCTTTACGTTCAATACCTCGGCTCCGCAGCAGGTCTATAACGCCAGCCTGACGATCAGCGATACCGGAGGCATCAATGGGCCGCTCTCGCTGCCAATCACGGTTGTGCAGGCGGCCAGCCCATCCAAGACCTGGTACTTCGCCGAAGGCTACACTGGCGGCAGCTTTACCGAGTTCCTGACCATCGCCAACCCCAACAGCGTGCAAGCTAACGTCACTGTGACCTATCTTCTGGGCACAGGCAGCCCGATTGTTCAAACCTATCTCGTCGCGGCCAATTCCCGCTTCACCCAGAACGTCGGGAGTGCCATCGCCTCTAGCCCGGATAAGAACGTCTCGATGGTCGTCCAGTCCGATCAGCCCATCATTGCCGAGCGCCCCATGTACTTCACCTATACGGCTCTCACTGGCTATACGATCCCCGGCGGCAGCGACGTGCTGGGGGCAACGAGTCTGGCGGAAAACTTTGATTTCGGCTATCTGGACACTGACCCTGGCTACGATACCTGGCTGACCATCCTCAACCAGAACAACGTCACGATGAACGTCACGATTCAATACTTCCCGGCGGCAGGAGGCGCGCCAATTATTATCACCCACGCAGTGGCCCCCAACAGCCGGGGCACCGTGCATGTCAACTCAGAAATAGGGCTGCCAGTGGGACGCTACAGCGCGCTGGTGGCGCTGGACCAGCCGGGGCTGGTGGAGCGCCCGCTTTATCTGCGAGATAGCCAGACGGGCTATACTGGTGCTGCCGATGTTGTCGGCGTTGCCATGCCCCAGCAAAACTGGTACTTTGCCGAAGGCTACACCTCCTCCACGTTCGAGGAACGCTACATCCTCTCCAATCCCAGCACAACGACGCCAGCCAACGCCACTGTTACTTTCTTCCTGAGCGATGGCTCAACTGTGCCCGTCTCGCTTCTGCTGGCGCCAGGCGAGCAGAAAACAGTCGATGGAAATATGGTGCTGACCTCAAACAATGTCAATAACAGCGCGGTTGTCCAGGCTGATCAGCCGATTCTGGCCGAACGCTTCATCAGCTTCAGGTACACCGGCCCGGTCGGGGGGAGCGGCAGTGCCTCGATTCCTGGCGCCTCGGATGTGCTGGGAGCCGCAGCCCCAGGCAACGTTTTCTACTTTGCCGAGGGCTACAGCGGCAGCGGCTTTGGTGAGTATCTGACAATTGAGAACCCAAATATCAACACGACTGCGACGGTCATCGTGACCTTCCTTCCTGCCAACGGGAGTGCGCCGACGGTGCGTGTCTACCAGGTGCCCAGCGGTCGCTCGACCATCTTCGCCAATGGCGTCTTAGGCAACCAGTCGTTTTCAATGGTTGTAACCTCAACGCTGCCCATCGTGGCCGAACGCCCGATGTACTTCAATTTCCTTCTGAGTGGTCAAACCGGCGGCAGCGATGTGCTGGGGTATCAACCCTGATCCTTGCATCCAGCCCCCACACCCGACGGGAAGGCCCGCGCTTCTGTTCCCTGAAGCGCCGCCTTCCCACTCTTCCTGGCATATCCGGCGGGTCGCTATTTTGAGCAGCGTGGACGCGGGCACTCTGATGTGTCCGGGTTCTGCGATGTTACGGCCTGTCCTGAAACCATCGGAGAATCGGGAGCCTAAAACATTCGGTTCAAGCGGCCTATCAAGCCTTCTGGTATGTTATAATCGCGGCGGGCGACTTCTAAAAGACCAGGCAAGAGAGCAAGCGCTATCCAGGACGAGAAAAGCTGCAAATGGGGAGCTTTGAGGCAATGATTGGCAAAATGCTGGGCCGCTACCGCTTAGAAAAGCTGCTGGCGCGAGGCAGGGCGGAAGTCTATCTGGGGCGCGACGAGCGGCTGGAGCGGCCTGTCGCCGTGAAGATCGGAGCGCTGGCGGCGATGCCAGCGCCATTTCAGGCAGAGGCGCGCCTGACGGCCACGCTTGACCATCCCAATATTTTGCCGGTCTATGACGTGGGCGTTCAAGAGGGCGTCGCCTATCTGGTGATGCACTACGCCTCCGGTGGATCGTTAGAGGATCGGCTGCGCGCAGCCAGCAGCAACGGCGGTTTACCACTTGAAGAGGCAGCGTATTATCTAGATCAGGCAGCAGCGGCCCTGGAATATACTCACACCAGGGGCATTATTCATAACAACCTGAAGCCGACGAACCTCCTGCTGCGCGAGCGCTGGCTGATGCTGGGTGACTTCGCGCAGGCGCGGCGGCCAGGGCAATCTAATCAGGCAGCCGCTTCCAACACAAGCAATGCGTTGGCCTATCTGGCGCCTGAGCGGCGAATGGGCGCGGAGGCTGGGCCTCCCGCCGATCTCTACTCCCTCGGCGTGCTGTTGTATCAGATGCTCTGGGGGCAATTGCCACATACTGATCCGGGGGGACGGCTGGCGAGCAAGGCGCTGCAAGAGGCGAAGCCGCTGGCGCCGCTGGCGGGCTTGAGGCAGCGGCAGCGTGAGGCGGTTGAGATACTGTTAACGAAAGCACTGGCGGCGCGCCCGGAAGAGCGCCATACCAGCGCCGGGGCACTGGCAGCAGAGTTTCGGGCTATTGTCGCGGCTTCCGGCGTTTGGAGCAGCGTGGGCCAGAAGACGCCTGAAGAGTTCCCCGTCATCTGCCCAACCTGCGGCTTTCTGAACAAGCCGCAGGCCAGGTTTTGCCGGAACGATGGCACGCGCCTGCCAGTCATCTGTCCGCGCTGCGGCGCGGAGAATCGGCCCGAAGCCAAGTTCTGCCAGAACGACGGGACCGAACTGCTGCGCGTCTGCCCCACCTGCGGGACAATCAACCCGCGCCAGGCAAGCGTGTGCCAGAACGATCAGACGCCGCTGGCGCGCATCTGTCCGGCGTGCGGCTTCGAGAATCCGTTGCGGGCACGCTTCTGTGAACGTGATGGGGCACAGTTGAAATAGTCGGCGGATGAGGGGAGCCTGCGCAGGCAGGCTTGGCGGCGAAGCCTCCAGGCGCGGTTTCAACCGCCAGCAAAAAAAGAGCAGGCCCAGGAGCACCCCCGAAGGGGGGCATCAACCGGGCCTGCTAACGAGAGCGCGGCGCCACGCCACAATATACGGGTCGCAGGCGGCAAGCCGCTTTCATGAAGAAGAACTACATACGCTGTGACACACGGACCAGAACTGCTAATTGACTCAATTTTGCTGACCTGGCGGAGTGAAGGGCAGCTAAGCCATTCGACCATTAGTACTGGTTAGCTCAACACCTTACGGTGCTTACACCTCCAGCCTATTACCAGATAGTCTTTCTGGGGTCTTATCCCATAAAGGGAGAGAAGGCTCATCTTGGGATCGGCTTCGCGCTTAGATGCTTTCAGCGCTTATCCTTTCTGGGCATAGCTATCCAGCGGTGATGTTGGCACATCAACTGGCACACCAGCGGCCCAGCCACCTCGGTCCTCTCGTACTGGAGGCGACTTCCCTCAACCTTCTTGCGCCCGTGACGGATAGAGACCGAACTGTCTCGCGACGTTCTGAACCCAGCTCGCGTGCCGCTTTAATGGGCGAACAGCCCAACCCTTGGGACGTACTCCCGCCCCAGGATGCGACGAGCCGACATCGAGGTGCCAAACCTTGCCGTCGATGTGAACTCTTGGGCAAGATAAGCCTGTTATCCCCGGGGTAGCTTTTGTCCGTTGATTTAGGCCCCTTCCACGCGGGGGCCGTAGGTCACTACGTCCGACTTTCGTCCCTGCTCGACCTGTCCGTCTCGCAGTCAAGCCTGCTTGTGCCCTTGCACTCTATGCGGGTGGTGTCCATTCACCCTGAGCAGACCTTTGAGCGCCTCCGTTACCTTTTAGGAGGCGACCGCCCCAGTCAAACTACCCGCCTGGCCCTGTGTGCCCCCCCGATCAGGGCAGGGCATTAGAAGCAAAACTGCGCAAGAGTGGTATTTCACCGTTGGCTCCCCGTCCCCCACAAGGGACGGATCCCAGCCTCCCACCTATCCTACGCAGGCGTAGCCTCGCTTCAAGGCCAAGGTGTAGTAAAGCTCCACGGGGTCTTTTTGTCCTGTCACGGGTAACCCGCATCTTCACGGGTATTTCAATTTCGCCGAGCCCCCCGTCGAGACAGTGCTCAAGTCGTTACTCCCTTCGTGCGGGTCGGAACTTACCCGACAAGGAATTTCGCTCGTTTTCCCCAACGTGTTTCCACGCCAGACGGACTTTATCTTGGTTGGTTGCGATTCATCTGCGAGGCAATTCCGCGAATCTTTTCGATTCCTTCCTCGGTCAGATGCTCCCCTTTTTCCATCATCAAAAGCACATCGCGAAACTTTAAAAAGTCCACGTTCTTTTTCGACTTCAAAGGGTGTTGCATGAAGAATGGGATGATGGTTTGGAGCAAATGCTCCTTACCGCGCACTCGGTACGCCATTCGGTTGCCGTGATTCTTCCGAACCACGCCACAGCCGAAAAAGGCTTTGAGCGCGTACAGCAGTTGCACATCGCGCTCGTGCTGTACGACGGTGAATTCAGGGAGAACCTGGTATCCAACCGTCATTTCTGGTTGTGGATTGATGGCAATGTGAAAACAGCCTTCGCCATCCACAAACCCTGTGACCCATCCTGCATCAAGTTCCATAACCAACCCCGAACGTAAAGTCTCTGAGGATTCTCGATCTCATCATCTGTTTGATCGAGCCTTTCCTGCGGATTGTCCCCCTGTCTGTCGGATTTTTACTGCTGACGGGATCAGTGTGTTGATCGCAATATCTAGATTGGCATTGCTGCACCCTGAAAGCCTTGTCAGCGAGTACCGCACAGTTTTTGAGGAGTTTCCCGCATATAGTTCGGTTTTACTAAGGCTAGCGCACTCTAACCTTAGGACAGTTATAGTTACTGCCGCCGTTCACCGGTGCTTCAGTTCAGAGCTACGAACACCCCTCCCTTTAACATTCCGGCACTGGGCAGGAGTCAGCCCCCATATATCGGCTTTCGCCTTAGCGGAGACCTGTGTTTTTGTTAAACAGTCGCTTGAGCCTGCTCCCTGCGACCCCCTCGCGCCTGACACTCGCCTGCGCCTGATCCGAAGAAAAGGCCGGGAGTGGAGACCCTACTAGGGTACCCCTTCTTCCGAAGTTACGGGGTTAATTTGCCGAGTTCCTTAACGGAGGATCGCTCGCACACCTTGAGGTACTTACCCCTACCTACCAGTGTCGGTTTGCGGTACGGGCGGCGCAGAGCATAGGCTTAGAGGCTTTTCTTGGCGGTGTGGGCGTTAGGCGACTTCCGTTCGGTCATCCCAAACTCGTGTGTTCCCTCGGCCTGCTGTGGGGTTCGGATTTCCCTAAACCCCGGCCTACAGAACCCAACCGACCCTGTCCATTTGGTCGGATCGCTTACCCTGCCGCGTCCCCCCATCGCGCTACTCAGTGCCGGTGCAGGAATATCTAACCTGCTCTCCATCGCCTACACCTGTTACGGTCTCGGCTTAGGTCCCGACTAACCCTGGGACGACTGACGTGGCCCAGGAACCCTGAGGTTTCCGGTGTGGATGGTTTTCACATCCATTGACGCTACTCATTCCGGCATTCGCACTTCTCTTCGCTCCAGCGGTCTTCACAGTCCGCCTTCTCAGCTATTCGAGAACGCTCCCCTACAGCGCGGCCTCCTGGTCCCACGCATCACCTCTCCGAAGAGAGGATATAGAGTGGGGGGAGTACCACACCCGCAGCTTCGGTACTATGCTTGAGCCCCGGTACGTTGTCAGCGCAGCGTTACTCGACCAGTGAGCTATTACGCACTCTTTAAATGGTGGCTGCTTCTAAGCCAACATCCTGGTTGTCTACGCGACACCACAACCTTTCCCACTTAGCATAGATTTAGGGACCTTAGCTGGCGATCTGGGTTGTTTCCCTCTCGGCAATGAAGGTTAGCCCCCACTGCCTCACTCGTGGAGCAAGATCACGACGGCATTTGCGGTTTGGTTGGGTTTGGTAACCTGCACTAGGCCCCTAGCCCATCCAGAGCCCTACCTCCGCCGGACGACCTCCACGGCTGCACCTAAATGCATTTCGGGGAGAACCAGCTATCTCCGGGTTCGATTGGAATTTCTCCCCTACCCACAGCTCATCCCCCAGTTTTGCAACACTGGTGGGTTCGGGCCTCGACGAGGTCTTACCCTCGCTTCACCCTGGCCATGGGTAGCTCACCCGGTTTCGGGTCTAATTTGTGCAACTCATCGCCCTGTTAAGACTCGCTTTCGCTGCGGCTCCAGTGCTTTACCGCACCTTAACCTAGCTGCACAAATTAACTCGCCGGATCATTCTTCAATAGGCACGCCATTAGCCGCCGATGCGCATCCCGAAGGACAGGCATCGAACACGCCTCTGACTGCTTGCGGGTACATGGTTTCAGGGTCTCTTTCATCGCCCTCCTGGGCTGCTTTTCACCTTTCCCTCACGGTACTTGTTCGCTATCGGTCGCCAAGAGTATTTAGCCTTGGAGAGTGGTCTCCCCTGCTTCCCACAAAGTTTCTCGTGCTCCGTGGTACTCAGGCTGTCAGCGGGAGTCCGCGCGTTTTCGTCTACCGGGCTATCACCGTCTGCGGCGGACCTTTCCAGAAGTCCTTCGACTAACGCTTGGATTTCTTACTCCCATATGCTGACGCCTACAACCCCAGATGGGCCGAAGCCCGCCTGGTTTGGGCTGTTCCCCGTTCGCTCGCCACTACTAAGGGAATCTCGGTTGATTTCTGTTCCTCGAGGTACTGAGATGTTTCAGTTCCCCCGGTGCCCCCCGTCGCACCTATGGATTCAGTGCGCGGTGCTCAGATATTGTCTGAGCGGGTTGCCCCATTCGGAATCGAACGGATCAAAGCTCGCATGCAGCTCCCCGTTCACGTTTCGCCGGTCTCCGCGTCCTTCATCGGCTCTTGGCGCCAAGGCATCCACCATGCACCCTGCGTAGCTTAGCTGCCCCTCCGTCAGGTCAGCAAAATTGAAGCAATTGCGCAGTTCGCATTGCATGTAATACCCGCATCGTTTAGTGTTCTCACGATGCGATGACCCGTGCGTCACAGTTGCGTATGCAGTTGTTCAGGTACTCTCCCGCTCTGCTTCCCCAGCTTCTCGCCAGGCGGCGGGTCAGCGTTCCCAATCCCGGATGTGACTCCGGTACGCCCTGTTCGTGTGCTTCGCAAGCGAAGCACCCTGTCAGAAGGGCGCCCTGTTATTATCACACACTTTTGGGAACTTGTCAAGGGTTTTTGCGCGAGTTTGGAAAGATATTTTCGGAATTCCTCCTCGGAGTTCCTCCATCCTCTTTCCCAGCCCTCACATCTCCCCCTCGCGTTGGGCGGCTGATCTCATATCCACCACACCGACGCAACAGAGAATATAACATGCTCAGCAAACACTTGTCAAGGGTTTTTGCGCGAGTTTGCAAAAAAATCACAAACAAAGCTGAAGTCGGCCTTTGCACCTCCTGATACCTGCCAGCACACCATCCATCTATTTGACCTCGTGAGCATTCGCCGGTACCCCTTGGGCCGACGCAGCGCGAGCCAGATCATATGGCGACCCGAAGAGGAGATTGAAAACAGGAAGGGTGATGAGAAACTAGGAAAATGGTACTGGCCGATATTCCCTGCTGCGCTGCCCTTCTGGCAATGGGGCCGCCTGTCGTCCTGCTTCCTGCCTGATGGCGGCTCTTGCCCACCGTGTTACTCTAGTAGTGTTAGCTCGTCTTGCACAACGAAGACCGTAAGCAAGAGGCGTTGATTGTTGCTGTGTGGCTTTCACCTGCTGGAACGCCTGGCAGGTGACAAGTGTTCAGGAAACAGGTTGGTCCCCCGATGCGTTATTTTTTCTGGGCAGCATTTGCCGTATTTCTGGCAGCTTCTATCCCAAATGTCGCCTTCTTCTTTCATTCTTTTGAGCAAGACACCCCTTGGGCCTGGCCCGTCAGTGTGTCCATCGCTATCAGCATTGATGTGACCATCTATTTGCTGAGTTGGACCGCCTTCCAGCGCTATCGCCGCTACCGAAGCTGGCGTGCCGTCTGGAAATACTGGCTGCTCATCATCATCTGCACGGTGTTCTCCTGGGCGATGAACTGGACTTCCGCGTTGCAGTTCCACTCCAACGCGCTCAGCAAAGCAGAAGACCTGGCGCCCTGGCTCAACACGATCTTCCCGTTGATGGCCTCCGCTTTCCCGCTGCTGGGTATCGTCTATACCATGATGGCCGAAACCATTACCGATGCCGATCAGCAGGAGCATATGGAGAAACTCCAGCGCCAGCTTGCAACCGTCGCCGAGGTCAATCGCAACCGGCTGAGCATTGGCCCGGTGGGCAGCACGGGACCGATCCCCTCTGTTGCCGCCCCGGCGCGCCCCGCGTTGGCTAGCCCCAGCCGCCAACCCACCGCCGACGCCGTAGACCTGCTGGCCGGCCTGGATGATCTGGATGATATGGGCAACGGGAACAGTGGCCCCATCAGTGGTCCAGTGCTGGCAATTGGGCGGGCCGAAGTCGTACCTTCTGCGGACAGCGGCCCACTGCGCAGCGAAGTGGACGTGGGGGATAAGCTGCAACTCACTATCGAAGCCCTGACTGCGAATCCCAACATCACTGACGACGTGCTGGCCGAATATCTCTCGTTGAAAAAGCCAGCGAGCGCCCGCTACTGGCGGCTGAAGGCTATGGAAGTGTTGACCAGCAGTTCTGCCGGGGCCACCAGCCAGACCGCCGCGATGAACGGCAACGGGCGCCGCTCCTATGACAGCGGCAGTGTGCGCTCTAGCCGCTCGCGCCGCAGCCAATAGCGATTGCAGGTAAAGCAAGAGGCCGCCGATTAGCTAATCGGCGGCCTCTTTTCTTCTCTATTCTATTCGCTCGCTCTTTGCACTGCTGCCTGCCTGAGCGATGGAACGGCGCGCCGGGGTGCGCCGTTGAAGTGAAAATTATGACGGCATCCCCTCTTCAGGCACTCCGTATTCCAAAAGGAGTGGCAACAATCGGGCACTGAGTTGTTCATCTCTCTCTTCCAGCTCCCTTATCAGGCACACAGTCGCCACACTAAGAGCGCGACGCAGTTCCAGCACATCGAGCGAGCGTACAAGGGCATTGGTCAGTGGATCAGTCACAGGAGCAGGCAGCCGATCAGCGCCTACGCCATAGAGTGCATCCTCCCCCAGTCGAAGACAAGCGAGAGCAAGGACGTGATCGCGGATTCCTCTGATGAAGTATTCGGCCTGCCAGCGCTTGTGGCGCTCAATGCACGCTCTGGCATGAAAAACGTGGAGCCAGCCCATTCCGATGAGATAAGATACATCGGGCTGCGGCTGCGCCTCCAACTCGTGAGTGGTCCCGAAGAGAGTACGAAACTTAGGACCGCGCGCCCCCAAGTCCTCTGGTGCCATCACGGACACGTCGACCTCCAGACCACCGAGCAGAAGCAAGACCCGAGAGACCCTCCTCTGGCTTGTATGCAAATCAAAATGGTGGATCACTCCAAATTCTTGATTGAGCAGTTGTGTCCAGTCATCAAGAACCTCTTTAAGCCTGTTCCCATCAGCAATCCCGAAGGCAAAATCGACATCAGACCATTTATCACCCAAACCTAGAGCAGTAGAACCAGTCAATGCTCCTCCTGTAACCCGTGAATCGCCTCTTACCAGTTCAAGGACACGATGGCGCACCTGGTCACGAAACTCTGCTGTAAACATGCTGATCTCCTCTCCGCTTCCTGCTGAGAATCTTGCCACATCGGTGATGAATGGCTCACAACAAGAGGGAAGGCGCATTTTCGGCATTCATCCAGGCCCGCAGCCGCGCGGCGCCCTCTGGTCCCAAGCGATGCTCCCACCAGCCCATGGCCCCACCCTGGGCGTTGGCCTGCATCTCGGCCAGCCAGCGGCTATACGCGGGCATCCGATGCAGCAGAAGCCAGGCGACACGCGGATTCACCTGCCAGCGAGGATGCGCAAAGACGCGCCGACCATACAGCGGGTGCGGCTCGTAAAGGCCAAAGGTAATGAGTCGGAAGCGCAGCAGCCGATAACGCCGCGCCTGGCCGATATTTGTCAGCAGCAGGCGTAGGCTGGCCCATCTCCTGATCGATTGCACTGTTCCCCTCCAACTTCCCAGGATATGAGGTCAAGAGCGTATGCGCTTCGCAAGTGGCATCGTAGATAGTATAGCAGCAATCCGAACCCGGCGACTATCTCAAACAACGACGCGGCGAGAGACCTGCTCTCGCCGCGTCGTGAGCGGGAAGCTCATGGATCAACTTCCACCGTTGTTCCATTTGGCGCCCAGTTGTAGAGCCAGATGATCGCCTGAAGCGGGCCAGTAATACAGCCATGTGTCCCCGTCTCGTACCCATCAACCGGATCATAGTGCCAGACATTCGTGCCTGGGCCATAGACGGAGCGCCAGTAAGAATCGTGGATAAAGTATCCGCCGGAATGCCAGCCCATCGCATAGTTGATATGGGTTGGTGGATACCAGTATGGGCTGCCTGGCGGCCAGGGCGAATAAAATGTCGTCGGGTGGAGATGGCTAAAGATTTGAAAAGTACCCGTTGGTGTTACCAAGCCAGGTTGGGCAGTAGTAACAGGCGTATCGAAAACGACCTTGCCGTTATCATAGGCCCAGAGCCACTGCCGGGAGATCACCACCTTAATCAGTTTCCCTGTCGTGTTCGCTGCCGGTGGCGCTCCACCACCGCTACCAGCATTGGCAGCCTGCACCAACGCCGAATAGATAAAACGAGGGCTATCCGAGGCTGAGGAAATACGATCCCAGAGGTTGCCCGCCCAGAGGGACTGACCAGGCACCTGGGCATACACCGTAACAGTGCTGCCGGGAGAAGAGACCGCGAGGATACGGTCATGTGTCGTCGCGCCGCTGCGCACATTGGCATAGCTGATCACCGTTGCCTGGAATGGTGTCGCTGTCATAGGTTGGGTTACATCCTGGGCGCTTGCAACACCGGCTGGCATGAGGACCGCCAACAAGACCAGCAGGAAAGCGGCAAGGCAAGGTGTCACCCTCCATCTCAACATGAGTTTCACAGAGTTTCCTCCCATTGGGAAATTTTCGCCAGCGTGCGGAGGAAGAAGTGTGAATTATCTGGCTGATGAGTATTATAGCAAAAGAGCCAGCCCCTGGCACTGTTGAGCCAGAAGGGCTAGCCTGATAGTACCCGGCATTCCCTCAGAGAAGCGATCTGCTTAGAGAAAGAAATTGGGCGCGAAAAGATGGACGACAGTTGGAATAGCCGGGCCAAGGATCACAATGAACATCGGGGGGAAAATCAGAAAGACCATTGGAAAGAGCATCTTGATTGGTGCCTGATGCGCCAGCACTTCAGCCCGCTGGCGCCGACGGATGCGCATTTCGTTGGATTGAATGCGCAGCACGCCGGCAATACTGGCACCAAGCTGCTCCGCCTGAATAATCGCCGTCACAAAGACGTTGAGGTCGGGGAGGCCGGTACGGTCAGCCAAGGACCTGAGCGCTTCGCGTCGGGGCACGCCTACCTGCATCTCCGCCAGCACGCGCCTAAACTCAAACGCTAGCTCGTTCTGAGTCTTCTCCACCAGGCGATTGAGCGCAGCGTCAAAGCCCAGGCCAGCCTCGACACTGATTGAAAGGAGGTCAATGGCATCGGGCAGAGCGCGCGTCAACTGTTTGCGGCGCTGGCGTACCTTCGAGCCAAGCCAGAAATCTGGCAAGAGAAATCCCAGCGTCCCCAGGATCAGTGCCAGGATAATCGTAGCGAGAAAGCCGATGCCACCTATCAGACCAATCACCAGCATCAATGCTGCCAGCAGAAAGGCCACCAATCCTTTGATGCCCATAAAATCGGCCACCGTCAGATTGTTTGGATTGCCAGCATAGAGCAGGCGCTTCTGCACTGACTCCATCACATTGCCGGGCGTGTTGCGCGAAACCAGGCGGGAAAGCCCTTCAAGGAGCGGGCGAAAGAACCGCTCGGAGAATGGTTGTTCAAATTCCAGTTCTTCCAGGGAACGCGGGCGCCGGGCAAACTCGATCAGGCGCGCATCCATTGGCTTGGGGCGGCTTCCCCCAACCCACCCCAGAACCACCATCAATACCCCAAAGAAGGCGAGAAACATCGCCAGAACGGGAAAGAAAGCGTTGAGCATACTCTGGCTCCCTCGTCTTCTTACACGTCACACCTCAATGTTGACGATCTTCATAATCACTAAAAATCCGCTCAAAATCATCGTCAGGCTGGTCCCAACCAGGCACCAGCCACACCAGTGGGTTTCCGTGAACAGGCGCAGCATATATGTGGGGCTGATGGCAAACAGCAGCAGCGCCAGAGCAATGGGCATAGCAGCAATAATGTAGCCAGAATATTGCTGCTGCGACGTGATCACCTTAATCTCACCTTTCAGCTTGACCCGCTCACGGATCGTAGATGAGATGGTATCGAGGACTTCAGCCAGATTGCCACCCACCTCACGCTGTACATTGATCGCCGTAGCCATCAACTCCAGGTCATCGGACTGAATGCGCCGCACCAGGTTTCCCAGAGCATCCTCCGGGGCAAGCCCCAGGCCAACCTCACGCACGACCCGCTCAAACTCGGTTGACATGGGCGCGGGCGCCTCCCGCGAGACCAGTTCCATCGCCTGCAACAAGCTATAGCCGGAGCGCAGCGAATTGGCTAACAAGGTAATGGTATCGGCAAGCTGGTTATTAAAATTGCGCAGGCGGGTGGTACGCTTGCGGTTGATGAGCATACGTGGGATGACGATAGCTGCCAGCGCTAAGAGCAGGGCTATCACAATATTCCTGAGAACCAGCCCGATCAGCAAGCCGATACAGACAAATATACCTACCGCCACCAGATATTCGCCTACGGTAATCTTCAGATCGGCCCTGGCAAGATCGCGCGCCAGCTTCTGGGCAAACGTTTGCCGACCCACTGCCCTGTCCACCATCCGCGTCATTTGCGAGCCGCCTGCCGCTTGCTTAGAAGGGAGAACTGGAGCCACGCGCGAGCCAAACACTCGCATGCGATCATCAATAGAAGACCCGCGACGAATGGATATTCGCCGCAGCCCGGTAAAGATGAGCAGGACGCTTGTTGCTGTTAGCGCCATCAGGCCATAAATCATGAGCTGCTGCATATGTGTCTCCTTGGAGCGCCTAACATGTATCTGGCCTCGTTCCTCGCCCCTCCCAGCGCTGCACCCCACTTCTGCCTGCTGGGAACAGCATGACACCCGGCCCCTGCCGCGTTACCACATATTGCCATAGCCAAAAACAGTGGGCGGCAGATGAATACCGGCCACCTCAAACGTTTCGATAAAGCGCGGGCGAATGCCGGTTGGTCGCAGGCGACCCTGGATGCGCCCATTTTCCACGCCAGTCTGTTCAAATACAAACACATCCTGCATCACCACCACATCGCCTTCCATCCCCTGCACTTCCGAAATATTGACGATTTTGCGCGTGCCATCCTTCATGCGCGCCTCATGGACAATCAACTGAATCGCTTTGGAGATTTGCTCGCGGATGGCACGGTGAGGCAGGTCCATTCCGGCCATCAACACCAGCGTTTCAAGACGCGCCAGGGTATCGCGGGGGCTGTTACTATGCAGGGTGGTCAGCGAGCCATCGTGGCCGGTGTTCATCGCCTGAAGCATATCCAACGCCTCGCCGCCGCGCACCTCACCAACAATGATGCGATCTGGCCGCATACGCAGGGCATTGGCTACCAGATCACGGATAGAGATGCGGCCTTTGCCTTCGATATTAGCCGGTCGGCTTTCCAGCGTGACCACATGCTCCTGACGCAACTGCAATTCAGCGGCGTCTTCAATGGTCACAATGCGCTCATCATTAGGAATAAAGCTGGAGAGGACATTGAGCAGGGTCGTCTTTCCAGAGCCGGTGCCTCCAGAGACGACAATATTCAGGCGCACCTGCACACAGGCGCGCAGGAACTCCACCATATCGGGGGTAAGCGTACCAAAGCGCACCAGATCATGTTCGGTGAACGGTGTTTTAGAAAACTTACGAATGGTCAGCACCGGGCCAACCAGCGAGAGCGGCGGGATAATCGCGTTAACGCGCGAGCCATCGGAGAGACGCGCATCCACCATTGGCGAGCTTTCATCGCAGCGGCGGCCTAGCGGTGAAATGATGCGATCAATCACCCGCATCACATGGTCATCATCTTTGAAGCGAATATCCGTCTTATAGAGTTTGCCACCTTGCTCAACATAGACCTGCTTGGGGCCATTGACCATAATTTCTGTCACGGAGTCATCTTTGAGCAGCGGCTCAATGGGTCCCAGGCCCAGGATCTCTGCCGCAATGGCCTCAAACAGACGCATGCGGTCTACCCGCGTCAGCACGATGCCCTGCTGGTCGAGGATCAGGTTAAAGAGGTCTTCAATCGTTCGACGCACCTGTGCCGTCTGGCTCAGGTCAATCTTCGGGTCCAGTTCAGCAATGAGCATGTTCTGAACTTTGGTCTTTAGCTCATAGAAGCTGTTTTCACGCGAGGCAAGCACATTCCCGTTGCTGCCATTCAGCACCGAGCGTGCCTGCGGCGGCAGCTCCGGCAGGCCATAGGAACCGGGCATAGGTGGCGCGCTCCCCGGCAGCGGGCCGCTCCCAATGCCATTTCCCTGAGATCGTCCGCCATTAGGCGCCGGAGTGTCCCCAAAGCGTTTTAAGAGCGCCATAGCTGTACCCTCTTCTTCAATACCTCAAGCCATCAAAAACACGTTATCGCTTGAACAGGCCGCGCTTCGACTTTTGGGCTGCATTCCGGCTGGCGGCTTCTCGTTCTTCCTGGGTTGCCGCCAGCACGATATGCTTTGCCAGGGCCACAAATTGCTTGGTTATATGATGATTGCGCTGCGACATGACAAAGGGAATGCCCCGATTCACAGCGCTCGCCATCAACTGATTTTCTTCCGGGAACAGGGCCGCAATGCGATGGCGCACCTGCCCTTCCAACTGCTGAGGTTTGATACCGTAATACTGCTGGACACGGTTGCAGACCAGCACGATCTTTTCTTCTGGATACCCCAGGCGCTCAGCCACCTCAAAGAAGCGCGTCACCTTATTGAGCGAGGTGATCTCCAGCGTCGTCACCAGGACAATTTGATCGGCCATCTCCAGAACGGTGAGATTGGCTTCGGTGTACGCCGCAGACATATCGACAATCAGGTAATCAAAGTTTTCGCGCAGGTCCACCATGATGCGCTTCATTTCGTCTTCGTTGAAGCGCTCTGCCGATTCCGGGTGCAGCGGCGCGCGCAAGACCATCAGCCCGCTCTGATGTTCTACCATCGTGTGTTGAATAATCACAGCATCCAGGCTGGCTGCCTCGCGCAAATCGTCGATACTGTTGGAGGTATTCATGTTGAGCAACACATGAATATCCCCGGCTTGCAGGTCGGCATCAACGAGCGCCACATCCTCACCCGTCAACTGGCGCAAGACAATCGCCAGATTCAACGCGATCACACTGCGCCCGACGCCTCCCTTGCCGCTGAAAACGGCAATCATATGCTGGCGTTTCCGCGCAGAGGAAAGCGGATAGGGCGGGGGGGCAGGTCCACGCTCAACGACTGCCGGGCGGCCTCGCCCGTTCCCACCATTCATCTCTGGCCCCGCGTCCGCGAAGCGCTGCACAGGGATTTGCGCGGCGTTTCGCAGGGTATCCACCAGTTGATCGCCAGAGAAAGGCTTGGTTAAATACCCGCGCGCGCCAATCATCAGCGCGCGCTGCAAATATTCTGGCTCCGCCTGGACGGACATCATAATGACGCGCGTAGGCACCTGCTGAAGAATAATCTCTGCCGTGCGCAGCCCGTCCATATCGGGCATATTAATATCCATCAGGATAATATCGGGAGCAAAATGCACCGCTTTAGCAATCGCCTCGCGCCCGCGCGAGGCGGTGGCAATGACCTGAATATCGCGCTCGAAATAGAGCAGCTTCTGCACGTTCTCCGTTGTATCAGGCACATCATCCACAATCATCAAGCGGATGCGCCCTTCCTCGTTATTCCATGCTGGCTGCTGCATTGTCACCTATCTCTTCTGTTGATCGTATCAGGCCCGCTGCCCTACCATACCCTGATCGACAGCTCTTAACACCAACACAATGCCGGGCGGTGGCAAGCTTCTGTCTCTCACCAGACGCCCGGCACACCGCTCTCGGCGCGCTGCTTGCCGGATGGCGCCATCATCCATTTGTTCCCGGAATCCCAGGCACTGGCTGAGTTGGCGCGGGAGTTGTGTCTTTTGGCGTGCGGATCACCAGAGCCAGCGGAACTCCACCGCCTTCCAACGCAAACAGTTGAACTGACACTTGTTCGGGAACCACGAGAGTAATCTTCCCTTTTGCCGTCGTATCCACCGCGTAGACCAGAACAGGCTGGGGATTGACAACCTGCGCAATAGGATCGCCATTGGCAGTCTTGCCGACAAGAGCAATAATATCAACCATATCGCCCGGCTGGACACCGAAATTCCCGTTATCGAGCTTCATCGTATACAACACCATGCCAGTACCGAGCTTAGATGGGTTGATATTGGTCAGGCTGCCACCAGAAGCCGCGCCAGCCAGGGCCACACGCGGGTCATTGGTGCGCAAAAAATCGCCTTGCAGGAACTGCTGCACAATGACTTTGTTGTTGAGCTGCGCGTCCAGCGCATCCTGAGTGGTAAAGACAAACGCATCAGGCGGCATAGCGCTTTTATCGATCTTTTCGACCTGAAAGGCTTGATCAATGGGCAAATACCCCTGACTGGTGTTGGTGATCGAGAGAACCGTGCCAGGCGTGAGTGTTTGTTTGGCCGCGACCAACTGAACGGTCTGGGTGACTGTTCCCTGCACGCTGGTGGTGATATAGAACACCATGATGGCCGCCGCCACTGCCAGCACCAGCCCAAGCAACATAAGTGTTCGCCCACCGCTGCTACGGGTGCGAGGAGGGCGCACCTGTGTCTGCATCGCCCAACCTGCCTTCCTAATGTATACTATGGCCCGCCCCAGCGAGGAGCGCGCGAACAAAAACTCCCCCTTGCCAGTTGGCAAGGGTCTTCAGGCCAGGGAAAGAGCTTCCTTGCTCTTGCCACCTGGATGATGATCTCCCCAGAAAGAAGATGAGTGCAATGCCAGTTCTCTCGCTCTGGTAGATACCCCTCCCAGGGGAGATCATGCCGATCTGCCGATAGTCTAGAGGCCGTGCGTGATCGTGCTGAAGATGTTCCCGATCTGCGGACCCATCAGCACCAGAATTGCAATCACGACGATAGCGACCAGTGCGATAATCAGCGAGTACTCGACCAGGCCCTGTCCCTTCTGTCCTTTCCGCAGCATAAATTTCTTCATCGGTGTGCCCCCTTTCTTCACCAGCTTCACGCCAGGCTCTCCTGGCAATTTTGCCGCCCCGGCGTACTCAAGCACCGAAGCAGCGCTGTATTTCAGAATACGGTCCAGCCGCATCTGAATTACCGCTGAAAGGCCCGCTTACGCTGCCCCGGCAAATATCCCCTCCCTTACGGGCAAAGGTGCATTCGCCGCCTGCCCCGCACCCGATCTATCGGGTTAGAGCCGCCTGTATCAACTGCCGCTCCTGCCATCTCCCTGCAAGGCTTCAAGCGCAATTATAACATAGCGCCCTGTTGAGATTGGGAGCAGACAAACAGATAAATCCAAGGCTCGTGCAAGCGATAGATCGCCTTTCTGTTACCCTTAACGCGCGCCCTTAAAGCCGGTAACGGCACGTCCTTGCTTACCCCCTTCCTGGCTGGAAGGAGCAAGGCCAACCCACGCGCGCTTGAATGCTCCTGGTTCTGGGGAGAGGGAGCATCCAATCGGACCTGGCCCAGCACTGCTGAGCTAGCTGGCGTTGGACAAAGCAGGGGAGGGAGATGGTACACCAGGGAATCGGAGTAACCGAAGAACCGTTCAAAGAGGCGAACCCATCTATGCAAGGACGGGGGACGCCATTTCACAGATAGCCAAAAATTCCTACATTGGGGGGAGCATACCAGTTCCATGACGCGGAACGGTCAGTTCGATTTTTGTTCCGCGCCCCGGTCGGCTCTCGACAATCAGACGGGTTCTGAGCATCTCGGCGCGCTCATACATGCTGGTCAGCCCAACCGTCCGGCGCGTGTTTGCCTCGGCCAGCGCCTCTTCAACATCAAAGCCCCGGCCATCATCCTCGATCACCATCGTTACGCCCACCTCATGGATATGCAGCGTCAGCAGTGCCTGACTGGCCTCAGCATGCGCTATCACATTCGAGAGGGCCTCCTGGGCAATACGGAAGAGCGAGACCTCCACTGGCGACGGCATGCGCTGCTCCGGCCCGCGCAGCGAGAAGATAATCTGGATGCCGGATTTATTGCTGAGGTCCTGGGTATAGCGTTTGAGAGTGGGGATCAAGCCCAGGTCATCCAGCGTCATGGGGCGCAGATCAAAAATAAACTTGCGCGTCTCCTGGAGCGTCGCGTTGACAACACCCTTGAGGTTGTTGAGTTCGTGGCGGGCGCGGCCCATATCATGTTCAATCGTCTTTTCGCAAATCTCTGCTTTCAGCACCACATTGGCTAATGCCTGGGCTGGACCATCGTGCAGATGCTGGGCAATCCGGCGGCGAAGCTGCTCCTGGGTTTGCACCAGGCGCGCCAGTTGAGCAACCGCCGGGTCCAGGTCTTCTCCGCGCTCCTGACGAGCATTTTGCAGGCGGACCAGCGTGTTGAGTACCTGCTGCAACGAGCGATGGTAGCGTTCATAGGCTTTCTGTTTATCCTGCAAGCGGTCGCGCTGCTCCTGCATCATAAACGTGCGCATCTCCGCTTCGTTGGCAGCCAGATAGGTGGTGCGAATTTCCTGGCGGGCGAACGTCTCCAGGCGCGCCTCCATCTCGCGCACCCGCGCAGCCATTTGGGTTTTGCGCTGATTGGCGCGATCTAGCTCAGCCGTTGCCTGGCGAATCAAGAGCTTAATCTCATCTGTTTCGCGGCCAACCTGCTCAGCCTCCTGGCGAACCGCTTCCATGAGTTCATCCAGACTGGCAAATCCTGTATCTTCACTTTCCGGCGCGCGCAAACCATCCGAGCCAGGCGCGCCACGCGCCGCGCCGTTGCGCACGCCCGACCCGGATAACGATCCTGTCCCAGAAAACCCTGCCTGGCCTCGATAGGTCTGACCGTTCCCATCACGCTCTGCGTTATATTGCGCACGATAATCTACTGATGACATGACTAGCCCCTTTCGCCAGTCCCCTACGCTCACGCATCGTGCATCTTAATCCAGCCATGACGAAGTGCGTGAACCACCGCTGCCGTACGATCATTGACCGATAATTTTTTCAAGATGGAGGTGATGTGATTCTTAACCGTCTGGTCGCTGATACGCAGCGACTTGGCGATCTCTTTGTTGCTGTTGCCCCGCGCGATATAATCCAGAATCTCGACCTCGCGGCTGGAAAGCGGCGAGAAGAGCGGCGTCACCTCAGCATCTTCCTCAATCGCCATTTCGCGGAACGTGCGCAGGACGCGGCTTGCCACCATTGGGCGTGATAAGACATTATCGTTAATTAAATACGCTCCTTGATAGACCTGGCGCACCGCATCGACCAGATCGTCCGGGCTGATGTCCTTCAGAAAATACGCTGCCACCCCAACTTTCATCGATTGAAAGAGCTGCTCTTCATCCTCAAAAGCCGTCAGCATGATAATGCTCACGCGCGGCAAGTGATGGCGCAACTGGCGCGCAGCCTCCAGTGCATCTCCAGAACTGAGAAGCGCATCCATCACGACCACATCGGGGTTTTCGATGCGCGCCAGTTCAACCGCAGCCTGGCCGCTGGAGGCTTCCGCTACCACCGTACAATCCCCGGCCTGTTCCAGAACGCAGCGCGCGCCCTGGCGAAACAACGGGTGTTCATCGACAATCATCACGCGAATTGTATCCATAGCTCTCCCTGAGCGCTTTCCGCTGCGCCATTGCTGCTTACCGCGCTCTGGCCGCCCCGTTCTTTTAGCTTCCAGGCGGCATAAGGCAAAAAGGACACTGCCCGCCTTTTGATCGTCGGCTGCGTGTCACCTTTTGCTCTGCACGGCGCGCCTACGCGCCGTAGTGCTTCATCAGTTCATGGAATCGTTGGCTCATCGCCAGCGCCTCATCATGCGAGCGCTGCCAGATATTTCGCCCGAAAATCAGCCCCGTCGCCCCGGCATCCATGGCGATGCGCGCCTTCTCCAACAAATCCTCATCGCTTTCCATCTCGCCACCGCTGAAAAGGACTAGCGCTCGCCCTGCCGACTCAACCACCATCCGCGTGGCTTCCTCACGCGAGAGGCGCAGCGTGTTATAGGGCTTGGGCGCTGCTGCATCTTTCTCCGGGTTGATCTTGGGCATATTGACTTTGACGACATCCGCGCCTAGCTCGCTGGCTACCCGCGCGGCATAATCCACAGCATACAGGCTGTCGCGCCCCCCCTTGGCCTCAATGGCCTCCCCGCGCGGATAGGACCAGACGATCACCGGCATCCCATAGCGGTCTGCATCGGCCCGTACCTTGCTGAACTGCACAAAATCTTCATCCTGGCGCGGCGAGCCAACATAGAGCGTGTAGCCCACTGCATCGGCGCCCAGTCGCACAGCATCTTCCACTGTGGCAATACAGGGGGAGATGGGGGCTTTATCCGAAGGAATTTCCGTTTTGCCGTTGAGCTTTAACACCAGCGGCACCGTGCCTGCGTAGCGCTGCATATATTTTTCGGCAATGCCAACCTGAAAGACAATCCCCGAAAAGTTGCCCTCTTTGGCGATGCGAAGCTCAAACTCCGGGTCTTTGGCGGGCGGGTTGACAAAAAAGTCACGCGGCCCATGTTCCAATCCCTGATCAATCGGCAGAAAGAGCAGGGTGCCATTGGCCGGGCCATACCTATACAACAGTCGATGCAAGCGAGTACGCTTGCCGGTACTGAGTTCCAAATCAGCCAGTGTAGGCCGCTGCACGCGCGTCATTGCCATGAGATTTTCCCCCTCCTGACGTGTGAAACGCTGCTATCGCCAATGATAGCCCAAAAAATTATACCATGCGCTGAGGATATTATTGACGCTCCAGGCGGCGCAGTGTAGAGTTGACCGCTACTCTCAGCGTCTCAACCACCCCTTTACCACTGACGGCGACAGCTTCAAAACTGGGCAGGCGATAGGGGTTGAGATATTGTTCCAGCATGGGGACCGGCAAAGCATCGGGTAGATCGCGTTTGTTCCACTGGATGACCATCGGAAACTCGCGCACGTTTTTCCCCATACGCACGAGCTGCTCGTTTAATTCGTTCCAGCTTTCGCGGTTCTCCTCCAGCTTATCGCGCGAAGAATCGGCCACGAAGACAACGCAATCAGTCCCTTTGAGGACGGAGATGCGTGTCTGCTGGTACAACACCTGGCCGGGGACAGTATACAACTGGAAGCGAATTTGAAAGCCATGCACCTTCCCCAACTCCAGCGGGAGGAGGTCGAAGTACAGGGTGCGCTCGGTTTCAGTATCGATGGAAACCATTTCACCGACATCGCGCGGGTTGACCGTTTTGTGGATATAATGGAGATTGGTCGTTTTCCCGCAAAGACCAATCCCGTAATAGACGATCTTGCAATTAATCTCCCGCTTCGCCATATTGATGAGTGACATACACGCTCCTCATTGTCTGCTTCTTCTCGCTGGCGCGCAACACAGGGCTGGCAACGAACAGCGGGCTGATTGGTGAGACGAACCAGGATAAGAAGCCCACCCTGGCCCTGGGCTTGCTCAACAGACAACAGCCGTCGCTCGCGGAGCCGCCAGGAGCAAGGCGAGTGATAGTATGGACAGTATAGCGCATTTTGCACAGAAAGCCAACCACAAGCCAAAGGGAAATGGTCATGCAGCAGCATCTCCTGGAGGAGCCGGGCAGTCAACAGGAAGGGCGGAAGCAATCTGGCTACAAGAAAAACTGGTAGTGCGAAACCTTGACAAACTTGCGGGGATGATATATAGTATCCTTTGCGTCGCGGGGTAGAGCAGTGGTTAGCTCGTCGGGCTCATAACCCGGAGGTCGGCGGTTCGAATCCGTCCCCCGCTACCACGACGCGGGATAGAGCAGTGGTTAGCTCGTCGGGCTCATAACCCGGAGGTCGGTGGTTCGAATCCACCTCCCGCTACCACCTGGCGAGGTAGCTCAGCGGTAGAGCAGGGGACTCATAAGCCCTTGGTCGGCGGTTCAAATCCGCCCCTCGCTACCAAGTTACCTTCGATAACACTGACGCAGGCCCGGCGAGGCCGGAAAACAAGCGGCCACAGGAGACAAGCGTTCCCCTATGGCCTTATTTTTTGCCTTTTTTCGGCAAGTCCCTTGGCTTTCGGTAAGTTCCTCCGACCAAGGGACTTTACAAATTTTCCTTTTTTCGCCTGTTAGAGCGCTTCGTTTTTTTCAGATCAATCTGACCAATCGGCGAGAAATCAGTATGCTCTCGCCTGGCCTCAGCGCTGCGAAATTGCTTGAGGTACGCTTCTGTCACCTGAACGGTACTATGCCCCATCTCGCGGGAGAGTTTGAAAAGTTCGCCGCCCTGCTCCAAGTACATCTTGGCAAAGGTATGGCGAAACGTATGGGGAGAAACCCGCACTCCTTCCAGGTTACAGTTGCGTTTCAGCCGTTTGAATAAATCCTCTACTCCCCTCAACTTCAATGGCTCACCATACCGCCCCACAAACAAGCCCTCCTCAGCAGGGTTAGCAGGCTTACGGTATTTATGGATATATTTCCATAGCAGCTTGCCCACCTCTGGATGGATGCCTATTTCTCGTTCTTTGCGCCCCTTGCCAAAAACCCGAATATAGCGCTCGTACACATCGGTCACATGTAAGCCGCACAGTTCAGAAAGGCGCATCCCTGTATCCAAGAAAACAAGCAAAAGCACATAATCTCTAAAGCACAAAGCCTCTGTCTGGTCGCAGGAAGCCAGCATGATTTCAATATGCTTCTGGCTGAACGTTGGGATGAGATATTCAGGAGCTTTTGGTTGCACTAACCGAGCGGCAGGGCTGACACCCAACAACTCCTCATCAACACACCAAGTAAAGAAGGTCTTGATTGACCGCACATAGCCGCGCACCGTCTGAAGGGAAAGCGTTTTCTCTTGCGTCGGTTTATTAGGATGTCGCTCGTTCGCTTTAGTGGTCATCAACCGCTGAACAAACTGGCGCAGATGTCCAATCTGAACCTGTTCAAGCTCAGTTACGTCGCTCTGCTCCATTGCTGAAACAAAGAACCCCAATCGGCGGCGATACCAGAGAAGCGTTTCTCGCGTCTGGCCCCGTACCTCGCAATCTAAGAGATACTGTTTGAAAACTTCATTCAACCGCATAGGCCACCTCCTCTTTATGCTGCGGCTATCTGCGGTTGACCCAGCCAGGCCAGCTTGCGCCGCGTGACCTGCCCAAAGGTCGCCCGTTTCTTCCCAACCAGATAGCCTTGGACCAGTTCATAGACCCATGCTAGAAACTCGCTGCCGTCCTCTCCCACTGCCTCACTTGGCAAGGCAGGCAGCCCTCCTAGCTGTTCCCCTCGTTGTCGTGCTGCTTCTCGCTGGTGCTCCAGCACCACCAGCCGTGCCGCCAGACTCGTCCCAAAGCCCACAAACCCGGCCAGGGTATGGGTCGCCTCCGCTTCGATCTTCTTGACCCGCGCCACGGGAGCCGCTTCGGTGAGAAAGAGGGTCGCGCCCTGGACGACCTGCCAGACCTCAGACACCGCCCAACGGGACTGATTCGTATCGGCAGAGGGGAGGGTATGGCGCAACCACTGTTGGGTACTGTAAGCCCAGAGGCTATCCAACTGGTTGAGCAAGTCAAAGGGACACTCCATGCCCATCTCGCGCAAGCATTCCCGCTCATAGCGAAACTCAATGCGGGTGATGGGGATTTCGCCATCCCAGCCGTTCTTTTTCCAGACCTCGTAGAACCATTCCTTGTGATGCACCTTGACCTCTGCGGTCTTGTCATAGATGCAGCAAGAATGCGGAGCGGTCTTGCTGAAGTAGAGGGCCTTGATGCGCCGCCCGCGCCGGTCCACCTCTGGATTGAAGTGCTCCACCTCATCAGTGGGCAGTTCCTGAAGCGACCCCCGCGACACAAAGCGTTCGGCATCTGCCGCCGTGAGTACCCAGCCTGCCAGATCAAGACACTGATCGAGACTGCTGACTTGCAAGGTTGGCTCATACCCCAGGAAGGCGACCAGGAACTGATAGACCTGGCTGAGTGGCTTATCCAGATCGCGGCTATGCAGGTAGACCGACCGAAACGTCAAGCGGCAGACCGTCTCGTTCCATTTGCCCGTACCAAGCTGCAAGTGCAGATCATCCGAGTAGAGCAACCAGCGCCAGCCATGCCCTGAGCCATGCGGCTTGATCGCCAACGGGCAGCCTTGAAACGACCAGGGGGTCCGTATGTCCGCTTCCTGCTCCCGCGCCTAGTCCTGATACTGCTGCAACTGGTTGGCTAGCTCCTTGGGCATCTGCCCTTTGACGTTCAAGATCAAGGTGTCAATCCAGCGATTGACGATCTTATATTGCTGTGCCATAGACACCACCCCCTTGCTCATGTTCACGTTAGTAAGTTGGGGAGTGCGTGATACAGCAAGAGACCCAATGCCCTCCTTCGCCGCCAGCGGGAAAGCCGAGGATGGCCCCAAAGGAAAGTAGCGGAATTGCTACAGACCAGTGAAGATGTGATTGGCAAGTGGGAGCGCGGGGAAAGAAAACCGAGTCCCTTCTATCAAGAGAAGTTCTGCACCCTGTATAACCTGTCTGCTGAGGAATTGGGGTTCGTTGATCCTACCCCCAACCAGGCACACATCCTTGTACCTCCCTTCGATCAAACGCTGAACGATCAACTTGACGATGTTGAGAGCGTCATCAATCTGGCCTGGGAAGTCTGGTTTGCCTCCAAGCCTCAACAAGCCGCACGGGAGATCACCAGGCACCTCCCAAGGCTAGAGCATCTGCTTCGCACACACTCAACATCCTCGCAAGCACTGCGCATCCGCGAACTGGTGATGCGTTGTCACGGCCTCTTGGGGAGCATCCGCCTGGACGCGCTGGAAAACGACTCTGCCCTCTTCCACTACAAGCACGCCCAGCAGCTTGCCAACGAAAGCCATAATGATGAGCAAGCAGCAGCCTATCTTGCATTGATGGGCGATACATTGCGCCGCCATGGAGAGAAACTGAAGGCCATCAGCTACATGGAACAAGCGCGGGACCAGGGCACCACCGCCGGAAAGGCTACACAGGGATTTATCCGGCAGCTTCTGGCCTACACGTATGCCGACACCAACCACGAACCCGAATTTGAGCGTACCATCCAAGAGGCCACAGACCTGCTTGCCTTTACCAGTGAAGCAAAGGGCACAGCCAAGAAAGAATTTGTACCTTTTGAAATCTACGAAATTCGCGGGAAGGCCAACCGCGACCTTGGCAAGCCGCTTCAGGCCCTTACATATCTTGACCTGGCCGAAGCCTCACTCAAAAGAATGACCGTGACTCCCCGCTGGCATGCTGTCCTTGACATCAGCCGAGGGCAGGCATTGTGTGATGCCGGTGATTTCACCACTGGCATTGAGCTAGCCAGCCGGGGATTCTTGCTCGCCTATCAATGCCGCTCCCCACGACAAATGAACCGCGTCCGCAAGCTCTTGAAAAAACTAGAGGCGAGTCCAGCGAGAAACGAACCAGCCGTCTCAGTGCTCAGGGAATTGCTCTATGAGACCTATCTACATTCGGACTTAGAGGAGTAACTGTATGAACCGGGCAGCAAAGCAGGCTGCTGACCCTAACAGTGTACGCAACTTTCTACCCACAGACATCACAGACCTCTCACCCCCAACGATAGAAAATGGATCGCTTGCTTCGCTCACTGGAGATTTCAATCACCCCACCATCCCTTGGTTGTGAAATCTCACAAAATCGCTTCAGGCCCCCTACGCCTAGAGGCAACGGGGCAGCGGGACTCCTGTTAAGTGGCCGCATGGCGCACATAAGGGTTGATCGTGGCTGCCGCTGCCACAACTATAAAACAGATTCCAAAAATCAGAACTGTCGTGAACGCGCCCAGTCTTTGGAGGAATACACCAGCCAATGCGCCTCCTAACGGTTGAAGGCCAAAAGCGAGGAGGCGGAAGACACTATTTACTCGCCCTTGTAAAGCATCGGGGATTAGAGCCAGCCGATAGCTGAATTGCACCACATCATAGATGGGGGTAACGAAAGCTATTACGGCATTGACTGCTCCTAGCAGAAGTGGATTAGGGGCAATGATATAGAGAGGCCAGAACAACGCATTTATCCATAAGGTGCTGATAACGAGACTGCTAAAGCTAAAACGCTTCTGGATTGCCGGACCGACCACTGAGCCAAGAATGCCGCCAATGGCTCCGATGGTGAAGACGAGACCAATGAAAGGGGGTGAGGCACCTTGTTGTTGTGCCAATACAATGAGGATAAGGGGGCCACCGGCAAAAATAAAGTTGAGGCCACCAGTTACACAGGCCATAAAGCGAATGAGAGGTTGGTGCCAGAGCCAACTCAAACCCTCAGCAACTTCTACACGTAATTTTCGCTGTACTGCTCTGCGTTCCCTCTGAAAAGCCGTCCGTATCAGGATGAGGGAGCCTACAGATACCACATACGAGATAGCATCTGCCAAGAAAGGCAATAATAGGCTTGCTGAGTAGAGTATTCCACCCAGCGGCGGGCCAATTAGGCTGCTTGTCCCTTCTGTTACCCGGTTCTGCCCAGCCGCTCTCGGCAGTTGCTCTTTAGAGACGACCTGCGGTAAGCATGCTACCTCTGCTAGATTGAAGAAGACAAAGAGAGTGCCTTCGACCAAAGCAACAAGATAGATCTGCACAATGGTTAAATGTCCAATAGCATAAGTTACTGGAATACTCCCCAACGCCAGCGCCCGCCCGGCATCACAGAGAACCATTACTCGCTTGCGATCCCAGCGATCAACCAATGCTCCAACTGGCAGACTAAGGAAAAGGTAAGGCAACGAGTTCAATGCAACGACAAGCCCTGCTTGGGATGCTGATTTGGTAAGAAATAGAACCATCAAGGGAAAAGCAAACCCCGAAACCTTAGAACCCATATTAGAAATAGTCTGACCGCTCCAGAGCAAGAGATAGTCACGATTACGCCATAGAGGCACGGATGGATTGGGCGGAGATACAAACTCCGCTTTGCTAGAATCATCTTGGGTTGGTAGCATAGAAGCACCCTTCTTCCTGAATTGCTCTACTCAGGTATACGTAAGCTGCTCAAGAAGCTGCTTAAACTAGCAATCAATAGAACAATTGATATGCCTTGAACGCCCCCTGGAGAAAGCTGCGCTCTAAAGAAGAAGTTACCTTATTTTTTAAGCACTATCTGATTCGTTCTTGAATGGAATACCGCTCACAAGGCTCATATAACACCTCCTAATTTTGCCACAATGTATTGTGCTACCACTATTAAAGAGTATAGCACAATATCATTGTGGCTTCAATACACATTACCCTTGCAAAAGATGTTACCATAAGGTAAAATAGGCACTGAAGATAATGACCTCTAGGTCCATTATTGTATCTAGCAATCAACTAAACCAACCGGGGCAGTTATGGAGACGCTTGGGGACCAGTTGCAACAATATATCCGGGCCATATCAGATCCAACCCGCGGGGCAATTTTATTTGAGTTAGAGAGCAGTGGTGAACTTACCGCTACACAGCTTGCTAAGCGCCTGGGATTGACGGCAAACAATATTTACCACCATATGCGCATCTTGCTTCAGCATGGTGTAGTTGAGCCACCGCGGATTGTTCCTAGAGAAACTTATGTAGAAAAATACTATCGCCTCAAGCCTGAAATGGAAGCTGTGTTGCATTATGATCCAGACTGGGTGGATCGAACACAAGCTGAGATGACCCCCCAGGAACGGAAGGAACTTCTGATACACATGTGCCTGATTATGGCACACCTCCTACGACAAGCAGCACGCCGCTACGAGGCTATGGATGCCAACCAATTGGATCAGCTCAGCTACCAACAACAATTGGCTATGCTCTCCATAAATAAAGCTAGCCGCGAGCGCCTGGGTTATCGTCTCACTCTGCTCCGAGAGGTACTCAGCCAAGAAGAAGAAACATTTCCTGGCGAGCGTAATAACTCATTCCGAACAGATCTAGTTCTCATGGCTGGCTTACCTAGCCTCTGGGATGAAGCAGGAGAGGACGCAGAGGCACCAGGAGAAACTCTGAGTAGATAGATCCGGTAACAGATTTTCTCACTCGGAGGAAGTGGATGTATTACAACCGCCCATATTACGATGCTGCTGACCATCAGCGTGTCCTCGAACTTGCAAGACGAATCGTGCTTAGCACTGGGTTAGAGAGTTTAGGATTTACAGAAGAAGACCTACATTTTATCCTCAGCAGACCAGCAGTGGTCATCGAACGTGATTTACACATCTGGGAAGACAATTCTCAAAAATTAGTTGGATTTATATTCCTCGTACCTCAACCTCCAAGAGAACGCTTTCATATGTTTGGAGGGCTTCGCATTGATCCACAGGCTGATCCTGGACTAATACATGAGATACTTGCATGGGCAGAGAAGCAAACAAGCGAACTCTCCTCCATGCAGAACCTACCTCCACAGATTAGCATACAGTTGGATCAGCAATTAACGGAACAACAACAGCAATTGGAGATGCGTAGCTACACGCTGGCAGAAACTAAAACAACTATGGTCAGGGTACTCGAAGATGTCATTCCACTATCTGCTTGGCCGGATGGAGTGAAATTAGGTGTGGGCATAGCGCAGGACGATTACACCGCGTGGCGGGCTTTTATTTTTGAGATTTTTCCCGATGCGAAGGCTATGGGGGATACTTTTCCATGCCCGTTAGATATGCCGGGGTATCGACCAAATCTAGACCTTGGAGCAATCGGACCAGATGGTTCACTTGTAGGAACTTGTATGGGCGAGATCACTCAGGATGCTTTGGGAAAACCAATTGGCTTTATATCTGCGGTTAGCGTCCTTCCTGCATTTCGACACCAAGGAGTAGTGCATGCTTTGTTGCTAGAGATGCTTCGCCGATTACAAGAAGATGGGATTACTAAAGCCCAGCTTATCGTAGTTTCCAACAATCCAACAGGTGCAGTCGAAGTTTTCACTTCAGTAGGTTTTGTTCCAGAAAGTACCGTTCTTACTTGGCAAAAAGATCTTTAAACCTCAAGGAGTCCTCAAGAACCAACCACCTGATTCTCTACCCAGATAAAAGATTATCAGTTTAAAATGCTCAGGCAGTATACCTGCCGGGAAGCTCGTAATGGGCACACGGAAACGTAGCGTTCCCCCTGTGCCCACGACTTGCGCAACGAGGTTGCTTAGGAACTCCCCCTCATTTGAAAGGTGAAAACCATGTAGAGATGGATGCCACGCGGAGGTGCGGTGGCAGAAACCGCGGGAGCGGGGGCGAAAGAGGCCAGAACGCGAGCGAAAAACAGGAAAAACCAGGCAAAGAGATCATGAGGCTCCCCTCGGGGCAGCAAGTCGCTCCGAGAAGAGGACATATCCAGACTGCCAAAGCGGCGTTCACGCCGTCGCCAGGCCGAGCGAAGCGGCAAAGACGTCAGGGACGCCGAACAGTCGGATCGTCACCCGACCAGCCGTTGGGGCACGGGCGTTGCGCGCCAGCCGCTCAGCCCAGGAGAGGCGATAATGCGCCCGCTGGGCACGAGACAAGGCTGAAGGCTGACTGGGTGGGCTGAGAGCTCGGCCAGGCTCCTCATGGACCTCCAGACGTTGGGTGCGCAACAGTTCTTTGCATGCTCGTCGATGGAGCCTCCGGCTCCAGTCCCGCCAGAGTAGGGGAGCCGAAGCCACCACAAGGGGATGCAGCAGCAGACTCACCCGGCGGGGTCGTTTGGTGTTCCGGCCCTGCCACTGGCACTGCTCGCGCAAGGGACAGGAGCGACACTGGCGGATGCGTGCGGCATAGACGATCCGCAGGCTGCCATCGCTTTCCCGGCGCTGTTCCGTCGGAGCGAGCGCCTGCCCGGCGGGACAGCGCAGCATCCCATCTGCTTGGAGCGCAAAGTCTCGACCAGAGAAGCGGCCTTGTTTCCAGGGGAGAGCCACTTCTGCCGGGCCATACCCCTGTGAGGGGGAAGCAGAGTCGGCTGCCGCCACTTGCGTGGGGAGGAGGGCTGGAGCAAACACAGTGGTGCGCACTGGTTCGGGGGCCAGGTGATGCCCCAGTTCCAGGCGCACGTTCCAGACCCATTGGCTGATGATCTGCCAGCACTCCTGCCCCCAGGCGGCATGACTACACCAGCGGTCAGGATCTTGCTCCTGATCTTCATCAGCCAGGGCATTCTCAAAAGCCCCACGATGCAGATAGAGCGCCACGACATCAGCAGCGGTGAAAGCACCTGGCGGCAAATTGGTGAAGAACAGCTCGTAGACGACGCCATCGCGTTCGACGCCTACCCGGCTCTTCGTTTTGCCCGCGGGACGGGTCGCTACCACGACCCGACAGCGCTGTCCGGTCGGTCCCACAGCCAGGGCAGGGCAATCGTAGAGGGTGCGTGTGATCTGGCTTTCGGGACGGCTGAAGAACTGATCGGCAGGCAGGTGCAAGCGAGCCTGGACCTCAGGCCGATCAAGGAATTGATAGTCTTTCCCCCGCATCACAAAACCCAGGCCAGCCAGATCAGCAAGGACAGCCCCGGTGCCATACTGCCCATCCAGACGTAGCAGAGCCTGTTGCTGTGAGAGATGGTGTGCGTGCAGATAGGTCTGGATGGCTGCCACCGTCCGGCGCAGTTCTTCCCGATACTGGCCGTTGCCGGGATTGCCGTAGGAGCCGAGCCACTGGTGCGAGTGGGCCTGCAAGGCGGTCGTGCGCGTGCGGATGATTTCCCCCCGCTTGCGCCCGGTGTAACCTGGGGCACAGAGCGGGCGCAAGCGCCGATGGGCAGCAGGCAACTCTGGCGTCTGGGGCAAGGCGCGTTGGCGGGCGGCCTCGCGCGTGCCATCCACATCGAAGACGAGCCAGCGTGTGCCTCCTCGATCCCACAGCCCACCTACTTGCCCCTCTTTGTCCAATGGGCGAGCCAGCAGATCTTCAAGAAACAGCGTGCGCAGCACTTCGACCGGCTCCGGGGTCAGGGCCGCCAAAAAGCGCGAGAGGGTCGAGCGCGCAGGCAGCCGGTCGCGTCCGAAGAGCGCCATGAATGCACTGGCCCAGGGCTGGAGCCGCTCGTAAAAGGCCTCTAGCGTCCGCTCTCCGCTGAGAGCATACCCGATGAGCACCGCAATAAAATCGATCACCTCGTAGCATCCGAAGCGGCGGCGGACAAAGTGTACCTGCTCAGCTATCACCGCAAGCACCCCCTGGCGGGTCAGATGGTGGGCGATGAGCGTCACTTCCCCGAACCAGGCCGGGGTCGCAGGCGCGCTTTGGGCCGTGGTCTGGAGAGCGACGTGTGAAGCGACAATCCTGCTCATCCCCCCTCCTGTGAAGGGTTCCCGTAGCCAGTGGTCAAGAGACACTCCCCAGCCCGACCCGCCGACGGCTAGCCGAAGCCCGCCTCTCTCGCCCGGATGACCGCCTGCGTGCGGTCGGCGACCTGCAACTTGCTGAAGATGCTCGAAATGTAATTGCGTACCGTCTTCCCACTGATGACGAGGTGCTGCGCAATCTCAGTGTTACTGCGGCCCTGCGCGATCAGGGTGAGAATCTCCCGTTCCCGCTCCGTCAGATCGGGAAACGGGAAAGCGGTCCGTGGCTGATGCGGGGACGCAAAGGAGTCGATGAGGTGCTGGGCCATGGTGGCGCTGAAGATCGCCTCGCCGCTGCTCACCGCCCGGATGGCGCGCACCACCTCGACCTCGCTGGCATCCTTGAGGATGTAGCCGCGCGCTCCGGCGCGCAGGGCTGCGAACAGTGAGGCGTCGTCCTCAAAGAGCGTCAAGACCACGATGCGGATGTGTGGCTGGGCCTGGACAATGCGCCGGGTCGCCTCGATCCCGGTGATGCCTGGCATGCGCAAGTCCATCACAATTACATCTGGCTGCAGACTTGCAGCCAGGGTGACCGCCTCTTCGCCCGTGGCAGCTTCCCCCACGACGTCCAGGTCGGCGGCGGCCAGCAGAACGGCCCGTAACCCACTGCGCACCAGCGGGTGGTCATCGGCAATCACAATGCGTACCGGCGGCATGGCGCTGCTCCTTCTGGCTTCCCGCTAGTCCTCATCCCTGGGCAGGGGGAGCACGGCGTGTACCCGCGTCCCCCCTTCGAGAACCCGCTGCACCTCACAGTTCCCCCCTACCTCTGCTGCCCGCTCACGCATGGAGAGCAACCCGACGCCCACCGGGTGCGCGGCTGGCAAGCCCACACCATCATCCAGGAGCTCGATCTCCAGCCGCTCCTTGGTGCAGGCAAGGCGCAGCGAAGCGTGGTGGGCCTGGGCATGCCGGGCCACATTGGTGAGGGCTTCTTGCACGATGCGATAGGCGGCAACCTCGACGGCAGCAGGGAGCGCTGGAAGCATCTCGGGCATATCTACGTCGACCAGCAGTCCCGCCGCCCGCTCCCCCGCTGGGTCCGTGCGCAGCTTCGCCGCCTGTTCGCGGAGCGCTCCGCTCAATCCCAACTCATCCAGGGCAGGCGGGCGCAGATCATAGACCAGGCGGCGAATATCGCCAATGGCCGCCTGGATGGTCTGCTGCTGCTCAACCACGAGGGCCTCGGCAGTCACCGGGTCGCGGTGCAGCAGGGGACGCAGGGCCCCGGCGCGCCAGTTGAGCGAGGCGAGCACTGATCCCAGGCCATCATGCAGATCACGGCGCAGACGCCTGCGCTCCTCCTCCCGCGCCGTCACGAGCTCGGTGCGCGAGCGTTGCAAATCGGCGGTCAGGTGTTTGAGATCAGCGGTGAGCCGCACCGCGTGGACCGCCACCCCGATCTGGGGCGCCAGGTGACGCAGAAAGCGTTGATCGGCAGGGGTCAACGCCTCGCCAGGCTTGCGGAGGGCGAGCACCAGGTCTCCTACCGTCTCCTGCTGATAGATCAGGGGGACCGCTGTCTGGGCGGTCTGGGCGTGCAGTTCCCCATAGATCGCCCCAGTGTGTGGCCTTGCGCCCCCCTCGGCGGTGGTCCAGGTAATCGCCGCCGCCGGCAGTTTGAGCGCCTGGGCCACGGTTTCGACAATCGCGGGGAGCACCGTCTCTGGGGTCAGGGTCGCCTCCAGGCGGTGACCGAGACGGGCAAGGACGAGGGCCGGTTCGTCGCGCTCCCCATAGAAGACGTGGTTGACGCTCTGCTGTAAACGCGCGCGCGCGGGTTGGAAGAGTACCGCGATGAGTCCGGTCGCCAGCAGGGAGAGTAGGAGATTGCCGCTCGCCTGGATGAGCGAACCGAGGCCGACGACGACCAGCATGTAGAGGCCAATCACGCTCACCGTGAGCGTGCCGTAGACCAGCGTGCGCTTGATGATGACATCGATGTCCCATAACCGGTAACGCAAGATAGCGAACCCAAACGCGAGTGTTGGGAAGAGCCCAAAGAGGAAGCCAACCTCACTGTACACCAACGGATAGAGAGAGCCAGGCGCAGTGAACGCTGGGATCAGCGTCAACACACTTCCGATCACAAAGCCCGTGATTTGCACCGCGATGCCGAAGACCACCCATTTGGTTTGCTGGCGCTGCAAGGGCGTGGACACCCGCCGGTAACGGTAGATCTGGACGATTACCACCGTCGCTATCTCGACGAGCGCCACGAGCCAGCCAAGATGGCTATCCGAGATATTCGGGATCAACGCCACGTTTGGCAAGAAAGTGACCAGGGCATTCACTCCAAGAAACACGACGAGGATCCAGCGCGTGAAGCGCGGCACGAACTGTCCACTGGGAAACAGGAGGAAGACGAACGGTTGAAAGGACACATTGAAGAAGGCCAGACAGGTGGTCGGCAGGAGCCAGGGGGAGGAGATTGCTGCCACACCAGTCAGCTCAACCATCGGGGCACCTGTCACGAGCCAGCATGCGACGAGCATCGCCATGCGGTCACCGGATCGATGCCAGACGATCAGCCCGCTGACCGCCAAAGACACGGCGATGGTCAGCAGCATGGACACGACCTGAAGCGTGGCGTACTCGTCGAGCGACCAGCCCAGCCCCTGGAGCGTCTCAACCTGTCCAGCAGTGAGTTGTTGGTAGATGCATACGGACCCCTCACACCGTGTGTGCAGGACAGTCAGGTACACGGGCAGGCTCCCGAAGAAGATCGCCAGGGTGAGGACGACCAGGCTGATCCAAGTGCCTCGGGCGAGCAGGAGCCAGCGCCCGTGCAATCGTGCGGAGCTCTGACGCTCAGGGTTCGGTGTGGTTGTGATGGTTGACGCCGGTTGAACCTGCATCTGGACAATCCTTTATGCGACACGCTCACTTGCCTGGCATGACTGCTGCTGTTGCCTTCTAGTATATCACAGGTTTCCTGGTTCCAGCTCTGGTTCCAAAGGGGGGGGTACTTTTGCTGCTCAGCGTTCCCCCATCGCGGGCAGACATGGGATCTGGCAACGAAAACGGCGAAATGAGGCCACGAACGCACGAGTGCGAAGTCAAGCCAGTCGGCGTCGAGGTGAGGGAGCTTCTGCCCACCAGTGCCTTGTTCATCTGCATGGGTCTGGAGCTCCCGCTTTTGAAGACATCAGCTCATGCGGAAGCGCAAGCAAATGGCCCAAAATCGCCGTTTTCGTTGCCCTATCCCGTTATGCCCGCGCCACCGGCGTGCGCGCTGCTGTCACGGCTTTGCGCGTGGCCGGGAGCATCACGAGGACCAGCACCAGGGCATAGACGACGAAGACGAGCGCGGAGACCACTTTCCCCACCAATGGGGCACCGATCAGGCCAAGTATGGCGGGAATGAGAGCCACCACCGCAAGAATGATGGAAAGCCACATGCCCCACGGCTTCAGCTTCCACAAGCCAAACACCGCAGTCAAGCCGCATACGCCCAACCCCAGGATGATATAGGAAAAGGGCGGTGGGGGTCCGTTGATCCAGGGTGTTGGCAGATCGAAGAGGCTCACCAGCAGCAGCAAGACGCTGGCAATGGTGACGGTGGTCGGACGGGGTGTGTTCATGCTGTTTCCTCCAAAGCTGTTCTTTTTGAGATGATTGCCAATTCCTGATGAGAGCATAACTGGCCCAGTGTCCCACCGGGAGGTGACTACGGCCCTCTGTTGGCTGGGAAAATTGTCCCGGTCTTTCCGGGAAAAGTCCCAGTCACACTGGGACATGTGGGGGAAAGCAGGGAAAGCGGCCTGACAAACCAGCACGGTGCAGAGCCTCTTCTCAGCTTGCAATGTGCGTGGCATTTCTACAGGAGCGCCGAAAACATGGATACAACGATGGCCGTGCTAGAGCCACTTTATGGCATAAGTACAACTCGTTGCGCAACCCGTGGGCTGTGCGACATCGCCCACAGAGACGCTCGCAAGTTTTGGGGAGAGTAAGCCCGTATTGGGTGAGTAACAGACAGAAGTTGGCGCTTGAACTGGACATTCTCAAAGAATGGGAGCGTGTCCAACATCACCTCTTCACCTTTTTTCCCACTGCTTCCTCCTTACCAGCAGTATCCTGGCGGAGAACCATTGAGATCTGCATTGACCAAGCTACAGCAGGGCGGGCATGTATTTGGTGGGAGTTTCTTGGTCCAGCACGCCCTGCCGAGCGACATACGTTGATCGAAATCCGCTATAACCAGACGTGCTATGGAATGCTAGACCTTGCCCCAGATTATCTGATTTCATCTTTATTCCCTTGGATTCCCCGCTCCTTTGCGTACCTTTGTGCTTTGCTCCTGACTCTAGCTGAGCATCAAGCGTTCCTGCAATGTCTACTTAACCCGATGTGCAAGTTGTTTAGATTACGCAACAAGCCGCTCCAGTTGAAGTGGCGGAGCCTGATCGTGCAGATTGAACAGGACAGCCAGCGTGTGCATGAGGACCATCCGCAACAGCCGGTTGCGC